>Ga0302314_10000884_pt1 | contig 55680 bp, 60 predicted proteins | sample III_Palsa_N2_3_FD_200533 | JGI IMG/M metagenome (GOLD analysis project Ga0302314, IMG submission 200533) | Peat permafrost microbial communities from Stordalen Mire near Abisko, Sweden - III_Palsa_N2_3 | ecosystem: Environmental > Terrestrial > Soil > Palsa > Peat permafrost | place: Sweden...
ACTATCCGTTCAACGGCTCAGCGATCGAGATCTTCGACTCAGGCCCTGACGGGGCTACCGCACGCGGGACTGATCCGCCGCCGCCCTCCGACGTCCCGCCGCCGGATACCACCAATAATCAGGATCCGCACGAGGGCCCAAGGCGTGCCTGCGCGGCCCAGGACACGAAGGGCGACTTCTTCGACATAAACGGGCAAATCACCGGTTACGCCGGATTCGTCTGGGACGTGCCCCAGCAGCTGACGAAGGGCGGCACGATCGGCGGCGCGCCGTTTTTCGATACGGGCTGGCACGGCACCTGCCAACTGCCTTAGCGGGCGAGCCGGCTAGCCGGCTCGGCTCGCCCGGCGGGCGTCAACCGCCGCCGACACTGCTGCCGCAAACGCGTCCACGTCTTCCTCGGTCGTGTCCCATGAGCACATCCAGCGCACCTCGCCGGTCGTCTCGTCCCAAACGTAGAAGTCGAAGTCGGCAAGCAGCGTGTCGGTCGCGGCCCGCGGCAACCGCGCGAACACGGCGTTGACCTGCACCGGCCGGGTGATCTCGACCCCATCGATCGCGGTGACCGCTGCCGCCAGCCGTGAAGCGAGCGCGTTCGCCCCTGAGGCGTTGCGCAACCACAAATCCTGCTCCAGCAGCGCATCGAACTGGGCGGCGAGAAACCGCATCTTCGACGCCAGCTGCAGCGACTGCTTGCGCAGGTAGAGCATCCCGTCGACGAGCGCCTCGTTCAGCACGACCACAGCTTCGCCGCCAAGCAACCCGTTTTTCGTGCCACCGAACGACACCACATCGGCCCCGCGGACCACCTCTGCCAAAGAAACGCCAAGCGCCGCAGCGGCGTTCGACAGCCGCGCACCGTCGACATGCAGCAGCAGTCCCCGCTCGCGACAGAACGCCCCCAGCGCGCGTATCTCCTCAAGCGAATACAAAGTCCCGAGCTCACTTGACTGGGTCACACTCAAGACCCGCGGCTGGACCGAATGCTCATCGCCGCCGCGCGTCAGCCAGGGCTCAACCAGCTCCGGCGACAGCTTGCCGTCGACCGCCGTGACAGGCAGCAGCTTTAGCCCGCCAACTACCTCAGGGGCGCCGCCCTCGTCCGTGTTGACGTGCGCGCTGTCGGCGCAGACCACGCCTTCCCACGGGCGGCAGCAGGCCCGCAGCGAGACGACGTTCGCGCCCGAGCCGTTGAACACGAAGAAGGCCGCGAGCCCGCCCAACGCCGCGGCGACCCGCGCCTCGACGCCGGCCGAGTAGGGATCGTGGCCGTAGCCAAAGGCATGACCGTCGTTGACCGCCGCAATCGCCGCCAGCACGTCCGGGTGCACGCACGCCGCATTGTCGGAGGCGAACCCCCGGCGCCTACCGCTCACGCGAGCTTGGCCTTCAGCGCCGAATAGAAGATCGACAGTGGGAACTCGTCGGCAAGCACCTCGTCACAGTATGGCCGGGGGTCCTCCAACTCAGCAAACGACCGCACGCCCGCGACCCACTTGGAGTCGGTCGCCGGCGCCACGTACTGGGCGATCAGGTCGTGCGCAGCAGCCCAGTGCTGCAGCTTCGTGCGGTCGATCCCGGCGCGGTAGAGCTGTTCAATCTCCAGCCGCAACGAAGCGACCGCGCCCCCGACCCCGGCCCAATCGACGCTCAGCCGGTTGTCCTCCCAGCGCAGCACCCCAGCCCGGCGCAGGTACGCAAACAGCAGCTGCCCACCAAGCCCGTCGTAGTTGCGCACACGCCCGCCGGTGATCGGGAACCGCAGCAGCCGGTCAAGCAGGATCGAATACTGGACGTAACGCGCGAACCGCACGCCCGACTCTTCAAGCTCCGCCGCCGACACGAACGCGGCTAAGTCACAGCGCAGCTCTTCCAGCGAGTACATCCAGTACGGCGCGCGCTGGCGGATCATGAACGGGTCAAACGGCAGCTCACCGTGCGAATGGGCGCGGTCATGGATCAGGTCCCAGAGGATGTACGCCTGCTGCGAGATCGAGACAGACGCCAGCATCGCCGCCGCGTCGGGCGGCAGGTTGACCGACAGCAGGTCGCATGCCGCGCCGGCCACCCGCCGCAAGCGAGCCGACTCGCGGTCACAGAAGATCGCCCCGAAGTTGTTGACCGGCCGCTCGGCGGTCGCGACCATCTCCGGGAACAGCACTGCGCACTCGCTGTCGTAGCCGCGCGTCGCGTCGACCAGCTCGACGGGCACGAACTTCGGGTTGTCGAACTTGCTCGCCTCGAGTTCGGCAATCCACTCAGGCCACGGCACCCGCATCAGCACCGCCTCAAAGCACGTGTCGAGCGACCCGTTCTGCTTGTACATCGGCAGGAACGCCAGGTGCAACCGCCCGTCCTCACGTCCGAGCTCTGGCCGGAATGCCGCCAGCGCCGTCGTGAAGTCCGGCTTGCGATATCCCCCGGCCCGCCACGCAAGCAGATCCTCGGCGGCCTCCGGCAGCCCCATCTGCTGTAGCAGCGGCACGATCTGATCGACCAACGGCCCGGCGTCGCCCGCGGCCAGCGACCCATCGGGTGCCTGCATCAACGCCAACTCATTGGTCGCGTCCTTCAACGCGTTCCATCCAGCGGGGATCCCGGCCTGCTCAGCTCGCCTAGCCCCCAGACCACGTTCGGGTCGTCCTGCCCAGAACGCCAGGTTCTCCCACAACGTCGCATGATCGAATTCGCCCAGGCAGTCATCGCCAAACAGATCCGAATCAGCCAGCACAACGACTCGTCCTGCCCCGACCTCCGAGGTCACCAACAATGCTTCCCCAGGCGTGGAGGCGCTGGGCGACGTCCTCGCGAGCGTTCTAGCCCCGTTCGACGTCTCGATCGTGGTCGCCCGATAGAAACAGAGCTCCGAAACGCTCGCGAGGAGGTCGCCAACGCGTCCACGCCCGTGGGAACTTAGTTCTGCCATCACCCAGCTCGGGGCGCCGGCGCAGTGCTCGTAGTCCTGGACTGTCTCGTTGCGCAGGCGAATCTGGAAGCGCTGGAGAAGTTCGTTCACGTTGTTGCCGTACTTGTCCTGTTCGGTCTCACCGAGCACGATCAAGCCACCGCCGCCGCGGACGAAGTCTTCGATCGCGTCAAGCTCGTCGCCCGAGAAGCGCGGCGAACCTAGTCCGGTGGTGCGTTCCCACTCCGGTTCCGAGGGATGCGCGATCACCAACAGGTCCACGCCCGAAAGCGCGCCACCAGCAAGGACACCATCGGACTTGGCGGCGACCGTGAAGCCGCGGCCGCGCAGCAGCTCGGCGGCGCGTGCGTAGGAGGAGTCCCCCGGGTGAGCCGGTTGCATCTCCCGCGCGAGCTCGGGCCGGATCGTCCATGCCTCGCTGTGCGTCTCGTCAAATAGGACCGTGCTGATGATTCCAAAGCTTAGGCGGCCATCGGCTGGAAGTCGATACCACAATATCTGCAACTTCTGCAAGAATCTGAAGTCGTGGACGCCATAGACGCGCAGATTCTTACGGCTTTACGCGCAGATGGACGTGCCACCTACGACTCAATCGCCGCTGAGGTCAAGCTGTCAGCGCCGGCGGTCAAGCGCCGGGTCGATCGGCTGAAGACGACCGGCGCGATTCAGGGGTTCACGGTGATCGTCGACCACCACGTACTCGGCGCCCACACCGAGGCGCTGATCGAGATGTTCTTCGCCCCGGGCACGCAGCTAGATACGGTCGCCGACAAACTCCGCAGCTATCCCGAGGTACTCGAGGCATGGAGCATCACCGGCGAGGCCGACGCGATCGCCCGCGTACGCACGAACGACAACGCCGGCCTGGAGCGGCTGATCCGCGAACTGCAGCGTGACGGCGTGCTGCAACGGACCCGCTCGCAGGTCGTAATGTCGCGACTTGTCAGCCGCTAGCCGCTCAGTGCAGCTTCAGGTGGTCCTTGGAGAGGGTGAAGCCGTGCCCCGAGGAGTTGTGGCAGATCACCTGGGCCGGATTGATCGTGCAGGTGATTCCGTCCTTGCTCCAGTTCGCGTGGCTGGGCATCCGCTTGAACGACGAGGTGCTCGTGTACTCGTCCTGGGAGGTGTCGATCAGCTTCGCGCGGCCGGCACTTCCCTGACCTAGCGTTACTGCCGGGTCACCCTGACTTGGGTGGGGATTGCGCAGGCCTTCGGCCTCACACAGCAGCCCGGGCCACAGCCCGTTCTCATTGCCCATCACGCCGGAGTCGAAGGCGGTGCCGTAGACCGGCGCGATCCCGCACACGACCTCTTTGTTGCCCTGGGTGTGGGTTGTCCAATTCGGCGTATGCGACGTGGTCGCGAATGCGGCAACCGTGCCCAGCGACACAGCAGCGAAAGCAACGGCCAATCCTGTGGCGATGCGGAATCTGTTCATAGGCGCAACCTACCACCGTCGGCAAGCCAACCGGAAGGTTTTTCGCGAGCTAGCTCTCGAGCCTGAAGCAGATCGTCTCGGTTGCCGCACCAACGCGCAACCTTGACGTAGTTGTGTCAAGGTTCAGTACCATCACTGAGATGCGTGATTTCCTCGCCGCAACCGATCAGCGCATCGTCGTATTCGACGGTGGCATGGGCGCGACGCTCGAGATGTACGACCTCGACCTGGAGCGCGACTACCGCCTCCCCGGACGCTGCCATGAGGCACTCGTTCTGAACCGCCCGGATGTGATCGAAGGCGTCCACACATCGATGCTTGATGCCGGTGCACAGGTGGTTGAGACCTGCACCTTCCAGGCGAGCAGACTGAAGCTTGACGAGTGGGGTCTTGCTGAGCACACGATGGAGATCAACGTGAAGGCAGCGGAGATCGCCCGTAAGGCCGCCGGTGAGCATCGCTTCGTGGCGGGGTCGATCGGCCCGACCGGCTTCTTGCCCGCCTCCGAGGACCCAAGCCTCGGCCAAATCCGCTTCCGTGACCTGCTCACCGTCTTCACCGAACAGGCGCAGGGCCTCGTGCGAGGCGGCTCGGACCTGATCATCATCGAAACCGCGCAGGACATCCTTGAGGTGAAGGCCGCGATCTTCGGCGCGCGCGAGGCGTTCAAGCTCGAGAATCGCGTCCTGCCGATCCAAATCTCGGTCAGCCTGCTGCCGAACGGCGGCAAGATGCTGCTCGGCACCGACATCAGCGCCGTGCTCGCAACGCTTGAGGCGCTCGACGTCGATGTGATCGGCCTGAACTGCTCGACTGGCCCCGAGGATATGCGCGACGCGATCCGCTTCCTTGGCGAATACAGCTCAAAGCCGGTCCACTGCATCCCCAACGCGGGCCTGCCGCTGCAGGGTCCGAACGGCGAGACGATCTTCCCGGAGCAGCCCGAGCCGCTCGCCGCGTCCCTCGCGGAATTTGTCGAGCGCTACGGCATCGGCATCGTCGGCGGCTGCTGCGGCACCACGCCCGCGCACATCAAGGCGATCGCTGAGCGCGTCGCCGACCTCGCCCCCGCCGCGCGCCCCGCGCCGCGCCCCGCGTTCGTCTCGAGCATGATCGCGGCAACGCCATTGGCCCAGGAACCGGCCCCGACGCTCGTCGGCGAGCGGGTCAACTCGCAGGGCTCGCGCAAGGCGAAGGAGTTGCTGCTGGCCGACGACTACGACGGGCTCGTGCAGGTCGCCGAGGACCAGATCGCCGGCGGTGCCCACGTGCTTGACCTGTGCGTAGCGCTGACCGAGCGCCAGGACGAGGCCGAGCAGATGCGGCTGCTGGCGAAGAAGATCAGCCTGACCCAGCTTGCCCCGATCCAGATCGACTCAACCGAGCCCGATGTGATCGAGGCCGCGCTCGAGCAGATCCCCGGCCGCGCGATTGTCAACTCGGTCAACCTCGAGGCCGGCCCAGACAAGCTCAACCGTGTCGCCCCGCTCGCCAAGCAGCACGGCGCCGCGCTGATCGCGCTGACGATCGACGAGGTCGGGATGGCGAAGACGAGAGAGCGCAAGCTTGAGATCGCGCAGCGGCTGAAGCAGCTGATCTGCGACGAACACGGACTCGAGCCAGAGGCGCTGATCTTTGACTGCCTGACCTTCACGCTGACGACCGGTGATCAGGAGTGGCGCCCGTCGGCGGTCGAGACGATCGAAGGGATCCGCCTGATCAAGGCGCAGATCCCCGGCGTCAAAACGAGCCTCGGCGTGTCGAACGTCTCGTTCGGTATCGGCTTGCCCGCCCGCAGCGTGATCAACAGCGTGTTCTTGCACCACTGCGTCCAGGCCGGGCTTGACCTGGCGATGGTCAACCCCAACCACATCACGCCCTACAACGAGATCCCCGAGCTGGAGCGCGAGCTCGCTAACGACCTCGTCTGCAACCGCCGCGAGGACGCGCTCGAGCGGCTGATCGAGCACTTTGAGTCGAAGGGCGATTCCGACGATGGCGGCCCGCAGCAGGCTGACCCGACAGCCGGGATGGAGCCTGAGGAGGCACTTCATTTCCACATCCTGCGACGCAAGAAGGACGGCGTCGAGGAGTGGATCGACGCCTGCGTCAAAAAGATCGGTGCGGTCCCGACGCTGAACACGGTGCTGCTACCGGCGATGAAGGAGGTCGGCGACAAGTTCGGCGCCGGCGAGCTGATCCTGCCGTTCGTGCTGCAGTCGGCCGAGGTGATGAAACGCGCTGTCGCGCGGCTTGAGAACTACCTTGACCGGCTCGAGGGCTACACCAAGGGCACAGTCGTGCTGGCCACCGTGTTCGGCGACGTCCACGACATCGGCAAGTCGTTGGTCAACACGATCCTCTCCAACAACGGCTACACGGTCGTCGACCTCGGCAAGCAGGTTCCGATCTCGACGATTCTTGAAGCCGCGGTGGAGCACGACGCCACGGCGATCGGTCTCTCAGCGCTGCTCGTCTCGACCTCGAAGCAGATGCCCGCCGCGATCCAGGAACTGCACACGCGCGAGCTGAAGTTCCCCGTGCTGATCGGCGGCGCCGCGATCAATCGCAACTTCGGGCTACGGATCCTCTACCCGGACGGCACCGAGTCAACCGACGTCTACGAGCCCGGCGTGTTCTTCTGCAAGGACGCGTTTGAGGGGCTGTCGATAATGGACCAGCTGATCGACGAGCCGGCCCGTGAAGCTCTGGTCGCGAAGACGAGGACCGCCGCGCAGGTCCTCCGTGAGAAACCGGATACAACCGATCACGACGCGCCGCCGACCGACGACGACTCGGTCCGCAGCGCCGCGTTGACCAATACTCCGATCCCGACGCCCCCGTTCTGGGGCGCACGGGAGATCGAGGTCCCGCTGGATGAGGTCTACAAGCACCTCGACACGCACGTCCTGTTCAAACTCCATTGGGGCGGCAAGGGCGTCAAGGGCGAAGCCTGGCGTGAGCTTGTCGAGCAGAACTTCAAGCCCCGGCTGGAGCGGATGTGGCGCGAGCAGAATTATCTCCACCCCCGCGCACTCGTCGGCTACTTCCCCTGTAACAGCGACGGCAACGAGTTGATCGTCTGGGACCCGGCGGCTCCCGGCGAGCGCGAGCTCGAGCGGCTCGTATTCCCGCGCCAGCCGCGCCACGACCGAATCTGCCTGAGCGACTTCTACCGTCCCCTGTCTGACCGGACAGGGGACGGAAACGGGACCTCGGAGTTCGACGTGGTGGCGCTCCAGGCCGTTACCGCGGGTGACGAGGTGACCGAGCTGATGGCCTCGCTGGAGCAACAGGGGGAGTTCGCCGAGCAGCTGTTCGTCCATGGCCTTGGCACGCAATGCGCCGAGGGGATGGCCGAGTGGCTGCACGCACGGATTCGCACCGATCTCGGAATCCCGCTGACCCAGGGTCGCCGCTACAGCTGGGGCTACCCGGCCTGTCCAGAGCAGTCCGAGCACGAGAAGGTCTTTCGCCTGCTTGATTGCCCGTCGATCGGTCTGCGCCTGTCCGGCGGCTTCGCACTCGAGCCCGAGCAGTCGACGATGGCGATCGTCGCCCACCACCCGCAGGCCGTCTACTTCGGCACCCGCTCAGGCTTCTTGCCAAAGGACGAACGTCAGGCGTCCGACGATCTGATCGCCGACAGCGACCGCGACCCGACCAGGCTCACCGAGCTCGCCGACGACGACCCGATGAGCCTGGATGAGATCGAACTGGGGGCGGTCGCCGATCTGATCAAACCCGCCTGAGCAACGCCCTTTTCGCCAAAGCCGACTAAAATTGCGGGCGGTGTTGATCGAGGCATACGGCGTTGCTGCGAGGGTGGACCTGCCACAGGACGACGCAGTTCAGGCGGCCGCCAGGGATGTGTTCCCTCCTGGCTGGACCGAGTCGAAGGGCAAGCCCGGAGTACACATCGAGCTGTTGGCCAGCGACGACCTGCTGCAGGTCAAGCTCGACGGCCGGCCGATGTGCCAGCCAATCGAGATGGTGCTGGCGCTCGGCGTGTTCGAAAGCCAGCTGCGCTTTGCGATCGCGAAGCTGGCGCCCGCGCGGACGTTCATCCACGCCGGTGTCGTCGCCAGTGGCGGCCGTGCGATCGTGCTGCCGGGCCACAGCTTCGCCGGCAAGACCACCCTGGTCTCGGCGCTGATCCGTCAGGGCGCGACCTACCTCTCCGATGAATGCGCCGTGCTCGACGCCGACGGGCTCGTTCACCCCTACGCCCGCTCTTTGTCGGTCCGAGGCCCGGATGCCAAACGCGGAACGCGCCTGGAGGTGACGACTGCCGTGTCGGCGACAAGCCTCGGTGCCGAGGTCGCCGATCAGGCCTTGCCGATCGCGCTGATCGCGACCGTCAACTATCGCTCCGGTGCCTCCTGGAACCCCGAGTTCGGAACCCCGGCCGAGGGCGCACTGGCACTGATGTCCCATGCGGTCAACGCCAGAACCGCGCCGGAGGAGACGCTGCGGTTGGTGTCGGCGGCGGCCGAAGACGCAACCGTCTTGCATGGTGAGCGCGGCGACGCCGAGCAGGCCGCCGCTGAGCTACTGAAGCTGCTGGCGGCGTAGCCGGTGAGCGCCGCGGAGACGAGCGCCGAGGCGGACGCCGACCGCGATCCGCTCGAACAGCTTGAAGCCGGACCGATCTTCATCTGCGGTCACATTCGCTCTGGCACCACCTGGGTGCTTGACCTGCTGGCGGCACATCCGCAGGTGGCCGGCCTGTTCGAGTCTCTGATCTTCACCGGCAACGGGGTCGCGCAGCTGCTTCACCCCCGTCACTGGGACTTCGAGACCAGTGAGCGGATGTTCGATCGCCGGATGGGCCTCGGCCAGATCATCCCCCGTGAGGAGTTGGTCGCCGACGTCAGAAGACTTTGTGACGAATGGTTCGCCGAACACCTCGAGCCGCACCATCGCTTTCTGGTCGAGAAGACACCGGCCGGCGCCCAGGCGCTTGAGACGGTCGCTGAGCTCTACCCCGATGCGACCGTGATCCACGTCATGCGTGACGGCCGTGATGTCGCGATCTCAACGCTTGCCGCGCGCCGGAGTTGGCAACGCAACGAGAAGTTGCAGAATTCACCCCGAGATGGGTCGCGTCACCTGTGGGCGGTCGGACTGGGCTGGGCCAACCACATCGCGGATATCAACCGCCACGCGCTGAAGCTGTCAGTCGCCTTCCACGAGGTTCGCTACGAACAGATGCACGAGAAGCCGCTGGAGACCGCCAGGGCGATCTTTCGCTTCTGCGGAATCCCCGCCGATGATGAGCTGATCAGCGAACTGCTTGACCAGGTCCACTTCTCGAAGCTTCCCCACTCCGGCGAGGACCAGTTCCGCCGACACGGCCAAACCGGCGAGTGGCGGACCCAGTGGAACCACCTCGAACGTCTGCTGTTCTCCGCGGCCGCCGGTGAAACGCTCGAGGTCACCGGCTATGCGCCGGCGATGATCCCGCAAGCCGAGTGGCTGCGCGCGCGGATGATGCAGTGGGAGAAGCTGAAGCGCTTCATGTAGGACGGCGCAGTTATGTGCCGACGGCTCGCGCGGCCATGTTGTCGGCGACGCGCATCAGCGTCGCCGTCCCATAGGTCGTGCTGGTGACGCTGATACTCACGCCGTTCTGGACGAAGTCCACCGATCTGGGCTGATACGTGCTGGGGTGAGTCGGGACAAGGATGGCCGCGACGTGTCCGTTCACTGTTCCCAGGCAACCCGGCATGGGGTCCGCCGTGGCCTGCCTGACCAGCGAGGCGAACCACGCGGCGGGGTCGCGCGGCCCCGCGAGCGAGGTGTTCGGCAGCGGAAACGGAAGGCCTACGACGGCGCGGGCGTTGGCAAGCGTTATCCGCTGCCCACCCCTATCCCTAACGGCCTCGACGCGCACTCAGCTGGCAGTGGCAGCCCGGAAGTAACCGGCGTCGGCACGCACGGCAGCGTCCTCGCCGCGGCACTCATCACGGCCATCCTACGGCGCGCCTGACGCTACATCACACCTTTCAGCTTCTCGTAGCGCATCAGCAACCAGCGCAGTGCCCGCGCCTGCCAGATCATCGGCGGGGCGTAGTCGGTTTTCTCCAGCGCAGGCCCAGCCGCCGCGGTGAACAACAAGCGCTGTCCGCGGTTCCACTCCGTGCGCCAGTTGCCGACCTTGCCGCTGCGACGAAACGACTCGGGCCCGGTCTTCGGCAGCTTCGAGAAGTGCACCTGATCGACCAACTCCGCAAGCTGCTGCTCGCTCACCGGGATCCGGCAGAACTCAAACAGTGCGCGTGCGGTTTCGATTGGTCGCTCGTGCATCTGCTCGTAGCGGACCTCAAAGCCACGTATCTCGGTGCGCTCCAACTGCGCCCGCATCGTCGTGACCTGACGCGCCCAGCCCAACCCGATCCCCCACAGGTGACGCGAGCCGGCACGCGGATCATCGGTCTGCGTCTCCCGCCGCTGCCAGCCACGCCGCGCCGCCGCGGATGAAATCGCCACGTCACGCCCATCGCGCAGCACATGGATCACCGCCGCGTCCGGATACAGCTTCGCCAGCGTTTGGATCGAGCGTGCGTCACCGGGCGTCTTCTCAACAAGGAAGCGGTGCTGTGGTTCCAAAGCCCGGGCAAGCCAGCTATCACACAGTGCCCTGACGTCGTCCAGCACCCGCTCACGCTCGAGCATTTGGCCAAGCCCCATCCGCCGGTCGAACATCCGCTGACTGGACTCGAAGTCCCAGTGGATGTCCTGAAGCAATGGCGCCAACCCGGAGCCGGTGAAGATCAGCGACTCAAACAGATCGGCGACCAGCGGGTGCGCCGAGAGCAGGTCAAGCACCCAGGTGGTGCCCGAGCGGATGTGACCGCAGATGAAGATCGGCGCTGCGTCAAGCTGAGCGAGGGCGCCGGTGCGTGCCGGGTCTGCGACGGTTCCTTCCATCATCCGCAGAGTAGCTGGGCACGGGTCTGGTGCGAGTCGTGATTCACTACGCTTCCGTCGTGGTCTTTGATGTCTTCCGCACCGTACTCGCCGCCGTCTTCGTGGTTTCAGGCGGCGCCAAAGCACTTGACTTCGCTGGCACCCGCGACGCCGCCGCAGCTTTCGGTACGCCGTGGCGGGCCGCCCCCGCTGTCGCGGTAGCGCTACCGGCGGGCGAAATTGGGATCGCTGCGCTGTTACTAGTTGAACCGAGTGCCCGCTGGGGCGCCGTCGCAGCGCTGCTGCTGCTGGCGATCTTCATCGCCGCGATCGCCCGCCTGATGCGAGCCGGCGAATCCCCTGATTGCCACTGCTTTGGGCAGCTTGACTCCGAGCCGGTTGGCGCACCGACGCTAATCCGTAACGGCGTGCTCGCAGCACTCGCCGTGACCGTGATCGCGGGAGGCGCCGGCAAGTCCTTGACCGCCCTGCCCGGCCACTCGGTGGCACTGCTCGCCCTCAGCGTCGCGCTGGCTAGCCTGCTCGTGTTCAGCTCGAGCCTTTGGCTTACGAACCGCAGACTGATCGCCTCCGGCGGGACGTCGAATCCGGGGAACTCGGGACTGCCGATCGGTACCCCCGCGCCCAACCTGCCGCTGACCTCGCTGGCCGGCAAGACCCAGACATTGCACGAGCGGCTCAAGCAAGGCCGCCCCGCGGTGCTTGTTAACGTCAGCCCGTCCTGCGGACCATGCCGGGCCCTACTGCCGAAACTGGTGACATGGACCGAGCAGCTTGACGGCATCCTGGACATCGTCACGATCAGCTCGGGTGAGCTTGAGAAAAACCGTGAGCTGGTGAACGGTCACGATCGACACGAGATCCTGGTCGCGCAGGATCGCGCTTTTGCTGCGGCCTATCGCGCCAACGCGACCCCTGCCGCGATTGGGATCGGTCCGGGCGGCCGCGTGACGAACCTTCCGGTAACCGGTGCGATCGCGATTGAGGAGCTGATCCGCGCGTCGTTGAATCGCGCCGCCGGGGCGCAAAACGCGCCGGTGCTGTCGGTGATCCCCGCCTCGTAGAGGCGGTCCGGTTAGACGTCCGCTTTTACAGCCGGAGCGGGCTGCCGGCCTGAACGGCCGTGACGCGGCGGCAGCTTGACCGGAGTCGCGTTCATCGCTCGCAGCCGGACCTCGCGCCAGGACATCCCTTCCTTCAGTAGAGCCGGCGTTCCCATCAGGATCGCGGTGGTGACCTCAACCGCCTGCAGGATCACGCCGTATGCGACGCCGGTGCCGTAGCCGACGTGCCAGCCGGCGTGTAGGACGGTCGCGCAGGCGGCCTGGAAGACGCCGAGGTTGGCCGGCGTCGCCGGCAACACGGCGGTGACGTTGACCGCGAACAGCACCGCCGCAGCAGCCGTCAGGCCGGCCTGATGGTTGAGCCCAAGCGCGATCAGCAGCAGATAGCAGGACAGCATCTGCAGGGCCCAGGCGCTCATCTGGGCAGCGGCCGCGGTCACGCCCAGACGCGGGTTGCGGAAGACCGCAAGCCCGGTGCGGACCCTCACCAGCGCGACCTGAACATCGGCGATCGCTTTATGAACTCGGGTCATCCGCGAGCCGCCGGGCCCGTAACGCAGCACGATCGGCGCGAGCAGCACGACCAACAACAAAACGACAGGGGCGATCGCCACCGCGAGCAGCACGTTCTGGTGGCCGTTGAAGAAGTCCACCGAGCTGAACATCACGGCACCGAGGATGATCAGCGCACAGATGTTCAAAAACGTCTGCGAGACGATCGTGCCGAGGACAATCGGCAAGTTCTCACGTGGCCTGCCTGTACGCCGGGCGACGACCAGGGCGCGCGCGGGCTCACCCAACCGCGCCGGCAGTGTCGACGACATCAGCACGCCGATCATCGTTCCCTGAATCGCGTCGGCTAGACGAACGCGCGCATTCGGCAGCGCCGCCTTCAGCACCGCGTTCCAAGCGAAGCCACGCATCACCATCGCCGTACACATCACAACCAGGCCGAACGCCACAAACGCCGGGCTGGAGTTGATCAAGGCCGAGGCGATGTTCTCAAGCCCGATCTTCTGTAGCGCCAGCAGCGCAAGGCCGACGCCGCCGACGGCAACCGCCGCGAGGGCTCCGCGGCGCAAAAGTGCGGACACATGCTGGCGCCGAGTCCTGACCGGCCCGCGTTCCAATGTCGGCAGCCGCCTGGCAGAGACCGCTGGTTGCAGGTCCGCCGGGATCACGCCGACCCTCACCCCAAACTGCTCAATCGCCGTATCGGGTACCGGCATCTTGATCGCCTCGGTGTAGGCGCCGAGCACCTCGGTCGCGACCCGCGGCCAGGCGAAACGGTGAACGGAGTCCGCGGCGCTCCGCGCCAGTGCGCGCATGCGCGCCGGCTCGTAGTAGATCTCGCGTAGCGCCTCGGCGAGCGACAGTGCATCACCGGGCTGGACAAGCACACCATTGACGCCGTCGGTGACGACATCCCGGTAGCCGGCGATGTCGGAGGCGACCACGGTGGCGCCGGCGGCGAACGCCTCGGTCAGCACCATCCCAAAGCTCTCGCCGCCCAGTGACGGAGCGCAGAGGACGTCGGCCTTGCGCAGCTCGGCGAGCTTGCGTTCGTCGTCGACCTTGCCGAGCGAGGTGATTGCCGTCGGATCGAGCAGCAGCGGAACCAGTTCGTGGTTCGACGGCCCGATCACGGTTAGCTCGGCGGGAACGTGCTCACGCAGCGCTTCGAACGCGCGCAATAGCAACGACAGTCCCTTGCGCTCGACCGCTTGGCCGACGAACAGGATCTTCAGCGGGCCGTCCTGTGGCGCGATTTCAGTGTTGCTACTGGCCGGTAAGCCAGTAGCAACAGCAGCGAGGTAATCCTCGTCGATCGCTACGCCGTTGGGAATCACGCGGTAGCGCCCGCCGTACCAGCGCCGGCCGGTCCAGGCGGCGGCCTCGGACACGGCGATCCGCACGTGCAGGCGGTTCAGCGTCAAGCGACAGCCGAGCGCCGCGCCAACCGTGTTCGGCAGCCACTTCGTCGAGTAGGTGTGGAAGGTGCCAACCAGCGGCAGGTGTGGCGCCCCGGTCGCCACGGTGCCGACCAACGGTGCGACCGGCTCGTGGATGTGCGCAACGTCAAAGCCGCCGGTCTTCAGCTCGCGGCGAAGCTTGGCCATGCCCCACGGCGAAATCGACAGGTTCGAAACCGCACCGTTTGCCTTGAACCCGACGGTGCGGCCGAGCGGGATTAGGTAGTCCGGCGCCTCCACCTCCTGCGGGTGCGCACGGAAGTGCGAGATCGCCGCCAGCCGATCATTCGGATCGTAGGGCGCCAGCACACGCACCTCGTGCCCCTGCGCGATGTATTGCTCGGCGAGTGCCTCGATGTGCCGAGTGACGCCTCCCGGATACGTCCACGAGTACGGCGATACGAGGGCGATCCTCATCCCCGGAATCCTATCGGGTAAGTGCTTAGGTGCCTACCTTTTTTCCGAACGGCTGCCATCATTACGCCAGTGGCTACCCGGCATTTCGTCAAATACTCGTTTTTCAAGATCGATCCAGCCTGGCGCCGGCTCGATGCTGAGGAGCGCGAGGAGCACAAGCGTGAGTTCCTCGCGGCCTGCGAGAACTTCGGCGAGGACCACTACCTGAAGGCCTACACGCTGGTCGGGATCCGCGGCGACGCCGACCTGATGCTGCAGACCCAGGCCGAGAACCTCGAGCGAATCCACGAGTTCCACGTCGTGTTGGCACAGAGCGGACTGATGAAATGGGCGACCCAGCCGTACTCGTATCTGGCGATGACGAAGCTGTCGGAGTATTCCGACGAGGCACGGCTCGAGTTGCGCGAGCACCGGAACAAGTATCTGATCGTCTATCCGTTCGTGAAGACGCGCGCGTGGTATGCGCTGCCGGCGCAGGAGCGCGGCCGGATCATGCGCGAGCACATCCGGGTCGGCAAGGAGTTTCCGACCGTCGACATCAACACGAGCTACTCATTCGGGCTTGATGACCAGGAGTTCGTGATCGCGTTCAACACCGACAGCCCGGCAGATTTCCTGGACCTGGTGCAGAGCCTGCGCGGGACCGAGTCGAGCCTGTACACGTTGCGTGACACGCCAACGTTTACCTGTCTGGCGTGTTCGGTTGAGCGTGGGCTGGGTGCTTTGGACGGGACGCCGCTGCGGGTCTCCGCAGCTTCGTGACGCCGACTCGGCTCGACGCGTTGGCGAGCGACGAGGCGATTGCCGCACTGAGTGGTGCGGACCCCGTTTTGCGGCGCTTGATCGAGCGCCTCGCCGACGTCGATCTGCTCGGCGAGCGACGCCGCGCGCGGCCATCCGACCACTACGGAGTGTTGATCCGGGCGATCATCGGCCAGCAGGTCTCGACCGCCTCGGCGGCGGCGATCTTCAAGCGATTGACCGATCGCTACGGAGGGCGACTGCCAACCCCCGAGGAGATCCTCGACGAGGATGTCGAGGAGTGGCGCCCGGCGGTAGGGCTGTCACGGGCGAAGGCAACGTACCTACGGTCGCTGGCGGAGCAGATCCTTTCGGGGCAACTGGAACTCGCTGAGCTCCATCAGCTTTCAGACGATCAGGTGATCGCGGAGCTCACGGCGGTCAAGGGGATCGGCATCTGGAGCGCCCATGTATTTCTGATCTTCCACCTCGGGCGCCCCGATGTGCTGATCACCGGCGATCTCGGCGTTCGCCGGGCGGTGATGCTCGCCTACGGACTGCCGGCGATGCCCAGCGAGGCCGAACTTGCGCAGCTCGGCGCCTGCTGGGCGCCGCACCGCACGCTCGCATGCCTGTATCTGTGGCGCTCGCTGGACGGCGCGGCGCCAGGTGCGATCTAGTGAGTGAGGGCGCTATTGCCGCCGCCCAGGCCGCTGATCCCCGCAGTGCCACCGGGCCGGCCGGTTCCGCTGCAGGCGGCGAGCAGCAGCGCGACGAGGACAGCCGCCGCGATTCCCAGCACACGCGTGCGCGCGCTCACACAACGCAGCGTAGGGCATCCCACTAGCGGGGTTAGAGACCACCGAGGTGGCTGGTGATCAGCCGCGAGAGGTTGAACGTCTCGCTCGGCGAGGGGATCGTCGGCGCCGGCTGCGGGCCGTAGGCGAGCATGTCCATCTGGATGTCGATCTTGATCGCCTGCCCCTGGACTGTGATCGTCATCGCCTGGGTGGTGCGCCGGACCAATCCAGCCCCGTCGATCCACACTTCTTCCGGTGAGGTGGAGAGCGTCTCATCCTTCCGGCGCATGAACGCCAGAAACGCCTGATCGTTAGTGTGCCCCGGCAGTGCGCGGAAGGCAGCGGCCAGGCTAACGCGTGCCCGGTACACGGTGGTCTGCACCCCAAGCAAGGTTTGCTGGCCCACCCTGGTGACATCGGCGACGTGCTTGAGCGCCGCCAGGGAGCTAGCCGGATTGGTGGTCGACGAGCCGTCGGACAGGAGCGAGCCCAAACCCGGGATACCTTCAGCTTTGCCGATCTGGTTGAAGCTCAGTGCCATCCACTGCTTATCGCCAAAAAGCCTGCGCGCGGCGGCGGAGGGTAGCTGAGCTAGCAGGCTCGCCGGGAGCTTCATGTACAGCACGCCGTGGTCGATCGTCTCAAAGATGTGCAGTGGCGTCGACAACCCTGGGACGTTCATTGTCATGTTGACCTGATCAAAAGCGGGGCTGCGGTTGAACGCCCCCATGCCGGTCGCTGTGATCGCACCTTGCGGCAGCGTCTCTGTCATCGCCATCACGAACCTGTACCCCTTCGCGGCAGACGAGGCGTCGGCGGCGCGGGTCAGGACCCCGGCACCGACACCAACGGCCGCGCTGGGTTGGGGGATTGGCGCCGAACTACCGCCACAGGCCGCCAGCGTGAGCGCGGCGAGCACAGCCACAGTGGCGCACAGAGCAGGACGCATCAACGGACCTATCGGCACAACCTACTCCCTCCTGTAGGGCTCTGACGCCGCGGGAGCTGGCTTAGTGCGCGCCTTTGATCAGACTTGACAGCCGAACTGTCTGGCCGGGCGACGGAACCACAAGGTTTGGCTGCGCGCGGTATGAGAGGAAGGTCAGGCGCTGCGTCAGCGTGACGCTGAGACGCCCGATTTTCTCCGCCAACGTTCGTTGAATCTGGCGAACCAGACCTGCCTGGTCGATCCACACCTCGAACTCTCGTCCAGGAGCCCCCTCGTTCTCCTCCGCCTTGAGCCGCCGGCAGGCCGGCGTCTGCGCACCAGCACTCGTCCCACAGCGCCCGAGAGCCGGGCTGAATGCGGTTCTGTACTCGGTCGCCAGCGCTCCATCCAGCCGCGACTCACCGAGCTTAGTGACCTCACTCGAGGTCGCAACTCTGTTTAGGAGCCGCGCCGGGACCGAGATCGCCTCGACAATCGCGAGCGTCCATGGGGCTACGGTCTGGCGCGGTTCAAGCGTGTCGGTGAACTCCAGCCATCGCTTGCCGACAAGCGCGGCCGATGCACGGGCTGGAAGCAATGCCCGGACGCTTCGCGTGAGCGCGATGAAGTAGGTCTGACCGAACGACTCGGCTTCGGTCTGCACGGTTAGCTCTCGTCCGGCCGCGGGTGAAGCAGGGGTCTTGATCGTGAGGTGGACCAGGTCGCCGTAGGGCACGTAGCCATACGACCCGGAACCCGCCCAAAGGCGTGTCGTGACCGTGGCGCCACGCGCGACCCTTTCGGCCACGATGAAGTCGGCGCTATAGCCATCTGCGGTGAGCGACGCGTGGACCGCCCGCCCGACCGTCAGTTTGCTGGCGGACGACGGCGACGCCGAATTAGCACCGCATGCGGCCAGCGTCACAGCTACTGCCGCTGCAGCGGCAACGACCAAGATCCGGGCCCTGAAGCCGCGGAGGTGGCCCAGCCTGGGAACCGGAATGGGCATTATGACTTAGAGCCCGAGGTGGCCACTCAGCAGCGAGGACAGGTTCAAGGTCTCGCTCGCCGACGGAATCGCGGGGGTTGCCTGCGGCCCGTAGGAGAGGAAGTCAAGGGTGGTGTCACTGCTGACGGCGGCGGCGGTGCTGCCAGTACTGCTGCTGGCGTCAATTGTGATCTGGCGCACCAGGTTGTTCCCGTCGATCCAGATCGATACCGGCTCCGAGGCCGGGAGGTCCTTGGCAACGGCACCGAGGCCGGCGACCTTCGAAATATCGATGTCGGCGGTGTACTCCGTCGTCGCAATGCCGTTGATCGTCGCCGAGCCGACCTTCTTGATGTTGCCCGCCGCGGCCAGGTACTTCAGATAAGAGCCCGGCTTGGAGAAGCCCGAGTACGTCGAAGCGAGCGATCCAAGCCCGCCCGCAGCGGACTTCAGCGATGAGAGGTTGATCTCAAGCCAGCTCTTGCCGTGCAAGTAGCCGGAAGCGAGTCCCGCGTCGGCCGACGGCAGATGCGATAGCAAGCTAGCCGCATCGATGTAGATCGTGCTGCCAGAGGTGACCAAGCTCATCTGCGCCGAGCCGATCTCCGGCAGGCCGGTGAGGCTGAGCTGTACCGCGCCGTTCTGCGGCGACCGGTTGAACGTCCCCGTGCCGATGCCGGAGAAGTTGCCCTCGGCGGTTGACGCGCTGATCGTGTACTTGACCCTGTAGCCGGCCTCAGCGGTCGAGGCGCTCGCCGCCTGTAGCAGCGCGGCCTTCGGCGTAGCCGCTGTCGTCCCGCCGGTGTTGTTGTTCGAGCCGGAAGGCGAAGAGCTGCCGCCACATGCGGCGATCGCGAATGCGCCGACGGCAGCGAGGGCCGTGATCGAGAAAGGCGTGCGAAGTTTCATGGCGCAGCAGCCTACCGGGATTGCCGTTCCGGAGGGCCTTTCTACCCGAGTGTCGGCGGCGAGCTCAGACGGCTGAGACTTCGGCCTCGTCCGCCACGCGGAACGAGGAACCGCAGCCACAGGCCGCGATCACATTCGGGTTTTCGACCTTGAAGCCGGCGCCTTGGAGGCCGTCGACGAAGTCGATCACCGAGCCACTCACGTACGGCAGGCTCGGGCGATCGACCAGCAGACGGATGCCCTGATCCTCGAACACCGTGTCGCCATCACGCTCCTCGTCAAACGCGAGTGCGTACTGGAAACCGGAGCAACCACCGCCACGGACACCGACCCGGAGACCGGCGGTCTCGGCGACGGCTTCCTGCGATGCGAGGAAATCGCGGACCTTCTCAGCGCCCTTATCGGTGAGAGTGATCATCGCTTCACAGAATGTAGCAATGGAGATGGCCGAACGCACTTCATTCCGTATAGCCATGGATCCGAAACCGCTACGCTGTAGCTGTGTCAGTTACCCCTGAGGAGCTGAAAGCACGGATCGAGGCGGGCATTGACGATGCCGAGGCGGAGGTGGCCGGCGACGGTCATCACTTCGAGGCAGCGGTCCGTTCTCCCGCATTCGCCGGACTCAGCCGAATCGCCCAGCACAAGCTTGTGTACGACGTGTTCGGTACCGAGATCGGCGACCGCATCCACGCCCTCTCCATTAAGACCACTGCAACGGAGGCAGTTCGATGAGCGAGACAACGCAGCTTCGCGAAGCGATCCAAGGCGCGATCGCCGGCAACCCGGTGATCCTGTTCATGAAGGGCACGCCCGAGGCACCCGCCTGTGGCTTCTCCGCGCGTACCGTCGCCGCGCTGCAGTCGCTAGACGCGCCGTTCGCGGCAGTCGACGTGCTGGGAGACCCACGGATCCGCCAGGAACTTTCCGGTCTGTCCGGCTGGCCGACGATCCCTCAGCTGTTCATCGAGGGCGAGTTGGTCGGTGGCTGCGACATCGTGATGGAGATGTATGAGACCGGGGAGCTGCAAGAGGCGCTCGGGGTCGAGGCAGCGCAAGAGGAGGAAGCTCTGCTCGGCGTCCCGGCGGCTGACCACGCGCCACTGAGCATCGAAAACCGCCTCTAGCGCAATTACTTAGGTCTGCTCGCGGCGGTACTCGAGGTGCTCGAGGATCCGGCGTGAATCACAGATCGTCTCGCCGCCGAGCACCAGCACCGGCACGCGGGTCTGACCGGTCAGCGCCTGCACCTCGGGACGCTTTGAGCGGACCAGCGGAACCCGTTCGACCTCAAAATCGATCCCCTCGGCGCGCAACGCACGCGCAACCTTGCCGCATACACAAAGGTGATCGGTCGGTGTCGTGCAGCGGTAGAGGATCGCCATCGCGTGGCCCACGATACGCCGCGCCACCTCAGATGGCACCCGCGCCCGGATCCGCTGGTAGGGTCCGCCGCCGATGCCAGTCACGATCGTCACAGACACCTGCCACTACCTCCCGCAAGCGATCGTCGCCGAGAAGGGGATCCGCGAGGTAAGCCTCTACGTCCACCACGAGGGCAGCGCCGAGCCCGAGTCAGGGATTACCGATTACAAGGCCTACTACCACAAGCTCGCGACCTCGCCGACCCTGCCGACGACCTCGCAGCCGTCAATCGGTGACTTTCTTGCCGTGTACGAACCGATCCTCGCGGAGGGAAACGAGATCGTCTCAATCCACCTGGCGGGCGGCATGTCCGGCACCGTGCGTGCCGCGGAACAAGCGCGCGAGCAGCTCGGCGTAAACGCCGGCCGCGTCCAGGTCCTCGACTCAGCGACCGCCTGTGGCGGCGAGGGATTGATGGTGCTTGCAGCCGCCGCCGCGGCAGCCGCCGGCGGGGATGCCGAGACTGTCGCCGCGCGTGCACGTGAAGCGCGCGAGCGCCTGACGCTGTGGTTTGCGATCGAGACCCTCGAGTACCTGCGCCGCGGCGGCCGGATCGCCGGTGCCTCGGCCTGGCTTGGCACCGCCCTGAAGATCAAGCCGATTCTTACGGTCGAGGCGGAGATCACGCCGATCGAGCGGGTCAGGACCTCAAAGCGCGCGTTCGAGAAGCTCGTCACCGTGTTTGAGACCGGTAAGGCGAAGGGTGCTGACGCCTGGGTCGTCCAACACATCCAGGCGCCGCAGCAGGCCGCCGAGCTGGAGGCGCGGGGCCGCGAGATCTTCGGCACCGACCCGGCGTTCGTGTCCGAGATCGGCCCGGTGATCGGCACCCATGTCGGCCCGGGTCTGCTTGGCGCCGGCACCGTCCCGCAGTCGCTGATCTAGCCAGCGACCAGCCCTGCCGTCACGGGCGACGGAATTGCCCCATGTGCAACATCGTCGTTCGTCCCACTGAGCAACAGGCCAAATCAGTAACTACTGCTGATTTGCGCAGGTGCTAGCCGACGCACGCGGCGTCAGGCTTCGCGGCGCTTGCGGCGTTTGCGCGGGGTCAGCAGGCGGAAGGTCCCGCCGATCCCGCCCGCCAAAACGAACCCGCTGACCGCCGCGGCGATCATCAGCTGTGTCTGGTTGCGCCGAAGCTTCGAGCGCCAGTCGGTCAGCTCGGTGACCTCGTCACGAAGCCGGCCGAGCGAGTCACCGAGTGCGACCCGGTTTTCCTCGATCGACGCGCGGATCTCCGCGGGCGAGCGGTTCGCGCCCGGCATTAGTCCTGACCCCGGGCGGAGGTGACGGTCGCACTGATCTTCTTCGCTTCATCGATCGCCATCGTCGGCGTCGGCACGCCGACCTTCAGCTTGTTCCAGGCGAACCAAGCCGCCCCGACAGCCAGGATCAGCAGTACAACGAAGACGATGAAGAAGCCGATGAACAGAGCGCCGGTGCCGCTGACGATGATCCCGTTGAGCCCCCAAGCGAGCGCCTCCAACAGGAACACCACGGCAAAGATTCCGAACACAGCGCCCGCGGCGATCGCGGCAGCCCCCGCGCTCAGGCTCCGGACCTGTTGACTGACCTCAGCCTTGGCCAGCGCGATCTCGTCCTGAACCAGCTTTGTCAGGTTCTCTGAGATCTCCGTCAGCGCGGCGGCGATCGAGTCGTTTCCGTTGTTAGCGGCCAAGGCGTTTGATGGTCGATGCGATTACAGAACCAACCACGAATGCTGCACCGATCAGTGCCTCCGGGTGCTCAGCTGACAAGGTGGCGAAGCCGCCGGACGGAGCCGCCGGTGCGGGAGACTGCCCGGCCGGCGACGGCTCGGGGATCGGCGTGGGCTCGGGGATCGACGTGGGCTCGGGCTCCGACTCCGGCTCGATCACCGGCTCGGGCTCGATCACCGGCTCCGGCTCGACGACCGACTCCGGCTCGGCCACAACCTCAGGCTCCTCAGCGGCAGGCTCAGGATCGGCCTTTCTGCGTCGCGGGCGCTTGACGGCCGGCATCGCCACCACCGGCGGTGGCGTGTCAGGCGCCGCCCACGGCTCCTCAAGCGGCGTCTCCGGGACGCGCGGCGTGCTCAGCGGCGTCGGCGGCTCATGCCAGGTCAGCTCCTCAGCGCCAACGGACTCAGGCTCCGCTGGGGCAACCGCCTCAGGCTGGTCAAACTCATCCGCCTCCTCAACCCAACGGGCGGGCGGCGGCACTGACTCCGGCTTGGAGTCGGTCGACTTCGATGATTTGCGAGGACTCACTCGGGCGGGTCTTCGCCGAACGCGCGCTTCCAGATCAGCGCGGCAACTTTGGTTGACCCGAGGGTCGCCAGCGCTCCGAGACCCGCAAGCAACCCGGACCAAATCAGTCGCTTGACCAGCGGACTTTCGATCATTCCTTGCGATTCAAGCAGATCGATGCGCCCGAGCCGAGCCACGCAACGGGAGGTTCACGAGCTGGGTAGCTCAAGCCCGCCGCAGAGGATCTCGACGACCTCCGTCTTGACCCGCTCGAGCTCCTCTGCGCCACCACCGACGCCCTCGAAGATCCAGGTCGTAAGCACCTGCTCGATCAAACCGAAGAACGCGCGGGCGCCAAACATCGGCTCAACGCTCGCCCGGAACGCTCCGTCCTGCTGCGCGTGGGCGATGATCGAAGCGACCTTCACGTGGGCTTCCTCGATCTGACCGAAGTGGGTTCGACCAAACGTGTTGGCGGCCCGCGTGACCTCGACGATCACCACCTTCATCAGGTCAGGGTCGTAGCGGTAGGAGTCGATGATGAACGATGCGACCGCGCCCAGCTTCTCGCGGCCGGTCAACTCAGGCGAGGCATCGGCTTCCTCAATCGCGGCCAGCATGATGCTCCAGCGCTCGAGGAACAGCGTGTCGAGGATCTGTTCCTTTGACGAGAAATAGTGGTAGACGAGGCCATAGGCGACGTGGGCCTCATCGGCGATGTCGGCCACGCGACAGGTGTGGAATCCCTGACGCGCAAACACGCGGACGGCGGCGTCAAGGATCACCCGCCGCTTGTCGGTAGCGGTCGCCATCAGCGGTAGATCTCCGCCGGACGGCGATGCGTTAGCGCCGGCAGCCGCCGCCGCACATCGGCGAGGTAGCCGAGATCGAGATCGGCGAGGATCACACCCTCGGCGTCGGAGGCCATCGCCAGCACCACACCCCACGGGTCGGCGATCAGCGAGCGACCACCGGAGCGGATGCCGGCACCGTCCTCACCGATCTGGTTGGCGGCGACGACAAAGCACTGGTTCTCGATCGCACGTGCGCGCAGCAGCACCTCCCAGTGGTCACGGGTGGTGGTCAGCGTGAAGTGACTGGGGACGACGAGCACCTTTGCGCCGCGCGAGGACAACGTCCGGTACAGCTCGGGGAAGCGAACGTCGTAACAGATCGACAGTCCAACCACGGTCCCGTCCCCCAGCTCAGAGACGACGACCTCTGACCCCGCCTGCTCGTGCGCCGACTCCGAGAAGACGACCCCGTCGACCTCGACGTCGAACATGTGCAGCTTCCGGTAGCGCGCGCGTGCCTGTCCGTCCGAGCCGAAGTGGACGCTCGTGTTCGCACCCCGCTGCTGGCCGTCGACGCGCTCGACGATCGATCCGGCGATCAAATCAATGCTCAGCTCAGCGGCGATCGCGCTTGCCCAGCTCCCGCTGCGCCCATCAAGTGGCTCAGCCGCGGCCTCGACCACCGCGGGCCGGCCGAGCATGTTCCACTTCTCGGGAAGCAGCACCAGCGAAGCGCCACGCGCAGCCGCCTCGCGCACTAGCCTGTCGGCCGTCGCAAGGTTGCGGTCGGCGTCCTCCCCCGAGTTCATCTGGATCGCTGCGGCACGGAACTGAGTCAAGCCCTTCGCTCCCTGATTGACTAGTCAGTCAGTGTAACCCTGGGACTGGTCTGACCGGACCAGTCCCAGGCCAAAGGTCTAGGTTCGCTCGCTCCGGCGGCGCTGCAGCTCGGCCAGCATCATCTTTGAGTGGATCGCGCCGACCAGATCCTGCAGCGGTCCATCGGCTGACTCGATGATCTGCAGTGCCCGCTCGGTGTCGACCTGAGCCGCCACCCGCGTCACCAGCGTCTCGACCTCCTCACGGACGAGCGGCTCGAACGCGTCCTTGTAACGCAGCGTGTCGTAGACGGTGAAGCCAAGCGACTCCTCGTAGCCGCCGGCGCGGAAGCGTGAGATCGCTTCGATGATCGCCAGATCGTTTGCGTCATAGCCGCGGCTCGACGGCGACAGCACGGCGATCTCTTCAAGCCGGTCAAGCACGGTCTGCGGTATGTCGTACGTGTCGCGCGCCTGCTTTTTTGACGTGCGCGCGTTTTCGTCGCGCTCGGCAGCACGTTGCAGAATCCGGTCCTCGATCTCGACCAGCTTCTCGCTCAGCTCGGGGGAGTTGGCAATCAGCTCGCGGATCACCTTCAGCGGCATGTAGCGCTCATCCTGCAGCCGGCGCACGAGCTGAATCCGCTCGACGAAGTGCGGCGGGTAGTACGCCATGTTGCGGCTCGTCCGGACAACGTCGTCGTCAGGCCCGAGCACACCCTCACGCAGGTAGTGCTTGATGGTCGCCGCGGGCACGCCTGAGCGCTCGGACAGCTCGCTCATCTTCAGCAGTGTCCGCTCGGCAGTGCTCACGAGACCGGAACCGGAACCCCTAGTAGCGCCCGCGCCTCGCTGACCGTCGCCGGCCGCCGCCCGCAGTCCTCAACGATCCGCCGCGCCCGCGCGATCAGCTCGCCGTTGGACTTCGCCATCTCGCCGTCAGGCAGATAGAAGTTGTCCTCAAGGCCGGCGCGTACTGAACCGCCGAGCACGGCCGCCGCGGCCAACGCAGTCCACTGCTCGCGGCCGATCGCGACCACCCCCCAGTGGTGGCGGCCGACCGGCATGTTGTCGGCCATCGCGGCCACATTGCGAGCGGTGATCGGAACGCCGCCAAGCACGCCCATCACGAAGTCGACATGCAGCGGCGCCTCGAGTAGGCCCATGTCAACCAGCGGCGCCAGTGACGCAACATGCCCAACGTCAAAGCATTCGTGCTCCGGCTTGATCCCAAGCCGCCGGAATTCCTTAAGCAGCTCGATGATCTCCGAGAACGGGTTCTGGAAGACGAACTCGAAGACGAAGTCCTTGCGGCTCTTCGAGTACTTCGCATAGTTCAACGAGCCCATGTTCAGCGCCGCCACCTCTGGCCGCCCCGCCTCCAGATAGGCGACGCGCTTCTCGACGCTGACGCCGATCGTGCCAGTCGAGAAGTTGATGATCGCGGCGTCGCCAATCTCCTCAGCGATCGCCTGCTTGATCGCGACGAAGTCCTCGATCTCGTAGCTCGGCTCGCCGGTTGGGGTCCGCGCGTGAATGTGGATGTGGACCCCACCTTCATCGACGATTCGGCGCGCCTCGGCGGCGTACTCCTCCGGTGTGTACGGGACGAACGGGCACTGGCTGCGGTTGGCCAGAGCGCCGGTGATCGCACAGGTGATGACGGCGGGGTCTTCCATGCTCATGCGACGGCTCCTTCGGTGGTGGGGAGCGAGGACGCAATCGCCTGCTCGATCAACTCGGCAACTCCGTCCGGGTCACGCAGGTGCGGAACGTGCGGTAAGCCAGGAAGCACGATCAGCTCGGACTGCGGCAGGCGGCTCTGCCACATCTTTGAGACCGCGAAAGGGACCAGACGGTCAGCGGTCCCCCAGACCAGCGTCACCGGTACATCGACTTGGTCCAGCGCGGGCAGCAGCCCGGCAAGCGAGCCGCGTCGCTGAACAGTCAGCTGCCACCACGGAAAGGAGGCAAACGAACGCAGCGTCGCCTCGGTGTCTGCGGCGTCGAGGACGGTGGGAGCCGGCGATCCGACGAGCACGCTGGCGGCGGCGCGGGGCGAGCGGACAAGTGCAGGGATCAGTGGGTCGATCACCCGCAGCAGTGCACCGCCGCCGGCGAACAGCGGCACATAGGCGGCGGCCGATTTGACACCCGCCCAGGGCGGGGCAAAGGCAATCACCTGGCTCGCGCGGCCGCGGACCGCCAGTTCAAGCGACAGCACGCCCCCGAGCGAGCTACCGGCGATCGGCAGCGGCTCGGTAAATCCGTACTCGTCAAGCAGTTGCTCGACGTAGTCCGCCATTGCCGGAACGACCGAGCGATCACGACAGTCCAGCGGCGGCCCACCGAGGCTGCCGGGAAGCGTTGGCGCGAGTACCTCGAAGCTCTGTGACAGCCGCTTGAACGGCGCCCGCCACTCCCGGAACGTCAGCGTGCCCGAGTGCAGCAGCAAGAGCGGTGGACCGTCGCCGCCGTGGAGCAACTCGTACTCACTCATACCGGTAGCACTCCGCTCTTCTTCCACGGACGCTCGACGGTCTTGTTCTGCGCCATCTCAAGCCCGCGGCAGATCGTCGCCCGCGTCTCCCGCGGATCGATCACGTCATCGATCATGTCGTTGCCGGCCGCGATGTAGACGTCGATGATCTTGCGGTACTCGTCGATCAGCTCTTGCTTCTTGGCAGCCGGGTCATCGGCCGCCTCGTAGACCTTGCGCATCACGATCTCGACCGCCCCCTCGGCGCCCATCACGCTGATCTCGGCTGAGGGCCAGGCGACGATCAGGTCGGGCTCATAGGCGCGGCCGCACATCACGAAGTAGCCGGCGCCGTAAGCCTTGCGCGTGATCACGGTGATCTTCGGCACCGTCGCGTTGGCGGTCGCGTAGAGCATCTTCGCGCCGTGGCGGATGATCCCGGCCTCCTCGACCTTTGTCCCGACCATGAACCCAGGCACGTCCATCAGATAGACCAGCGGGATTCCGTATGCGTTGCAGAGATTGATGAAGCGCGCCGCCTTGTCGGCCGAGTCGATGTCCAACATCCCGCCGAGGTGCTTGGGCTGGTTGGCGACGATTCCGGCCGGACGCCCACCGAAGCGCGCAAAGCAGGTAATCAGGGTCTTTGCCCACTGCGGCTTCATGTCGAAGTACTCGCCGTCATCGACGATCGCCTTGATCACGTCGTACATGTCGTAGGGCTTGCGGTTTGACTCGGGCAACACCTCCAGCAGTGACTCATCGGCCCGCTCGACCGGGTCGCTGCACTCGCGGATCGGCGGCGCATCGCCGGAGTGCTGCGGGAAGAACGACAGGTACTGCTTGATCTTCTCGATGCAGTCGGCGTCATCGACGACCTCAAGGTCACCAACGCCGGACTTACGGCAGTGCACACGAGAACCGCCAAGCTCCTCCTGGGTGACGTCCTCACCGACCGCCGCGCGCACAAGATGTGGCCCGGCCAGCGCCATCGAGCCGCGGCCCTTGACCATCGGCACGAAGTCGGCCAGCCCGGGGATGTATGCGGTGCCGGCCGCGCAGGGCCCCATCACCGCGGCGATCTGGGGCACGACGCCGCTCATGATCACCTCTTCCCGGAACAGAAAGCCGGAGCCGGCGAACAGCGATCCGACCGCCTCCTGGATCCGCGCGCCGGCCGAATCGAGCAGCCAGATCAGCGGGATCCGCTTGCTCAAGGCCAGCTCGCGCAGGCGGGTCACCTTCAGCTCTCCCGTCATCCCCATCGAGCCGGCCATCACCGTGAAGTCGTAGGCGGCGACCGCGGTCAAGCGGCCGTTGACCTTGCCGTAGCCGGTGACAACGCCATCGGCTGGCGCATCCTTGCCGGCCAGCATCGGCTGCGAGAAGTGTGGGCGACCGTGGATCCCCATCTCGACCCAGGTTCCCTCGTCGATCAGCAGCGCCAGGCGCTCACGTGCGGTCAGCTTCTCCGCCGCATGCTGGATCGCGATCTTGTCCTCGCCGCCACCGAGCTTCTGATGTTCGCGGCGGGCATGGAGGTCATCGACCAGCGGTCGCAGCAGGCTTGTGGTCTCGGTCTCGGTGCTCATCGGCCCTTCCAGATTGGGTCGCGCTTTTCAAAGAATGCGGTGACGCCCTCGACGATGTCCTCGGTCGAGAACGCCAGGCTCAGTTGTGAGCGCAGGAACTCCAGCGCGTCAACGAACGGCATGTCCTGCTGGCGGTACATCGCGTCCTTGCCGAGGCGCATCAACAGCGGCGACTTCTTGGCGAGCGCGCCGGCCCAATCCTTGACCGCGGCATCGAACTCCTCCGCCGGTAGGGACTTGTTGATCAGGCCAATCCGCTCCGCTTCTGCCGCCGAGATCTGCTCGCCGAGCAGCAATAGCTCGTTTGTCTTCTTGCGGCCGATGTTGCGGTAGATCAGCGCCATGATCATGAACGGGAAGACACCGACGTTGATCTCAGGCGTGCCGAAGCGGGCGGTGTCCTTGGCGATGATCAGATCGCAGGCCAGCGCCAAACCGAGCGCGCCGGCGAGGACGTGGCCGTTGGCGGCGCAGATCGACGGCTTGCCAAGCTCGCCCAGCAGCCGGAACACACTGGGGAACAGGTCGGTGCCGAAGTGCTTGTGGATCAGCGGTGCCTCACTTGCGAAACCGGCGAGGTTGCCGCCGCTGGAGAAGACTTTCTCATGCGTCGAGGTGAGCACGACGACTTTGACCTCGTCGTCGTCCCGGCAGTGCTCAAGCGCCGAGCGCAGATCGCTCAGCAGCTCGACGGACAGTGCGTTGCGCGTGTCGGGCTGATCCAGCGCGATCGTTGCGACGCCGTCGGCGACGGTGAATTGGAGCGTTTCGAAGGTCATCGGTTGTAGTATGACAAGTGAGAAGTAGAAAGCTCTACTCTCTACTTTTGAGCTACCGACTGAGCGAGGCAAGATGACGACCGCAGAAGTTCTGAAGCCTGACCATGTAAGTCACCGCAAGCATTGGATCTTCAACGACGAGCACGACGCGCTGCGCGACTCGATCCGCCGCTTCGTCGCCAAGGAGCTGACCCCGTTCGCCGACGAATGGGAGGAGACCACCTTCCCGGACTCGGTGATCCACCGGATGGGCGAGCTCGGCTTCCTCGGGCTTGACAAGCCAGTTGAGTACGGCGGCCAAGGCGGCGACTATTACTCCAACCTGATCCTTGCCGAGGAGCTCGCCGCAACCGGCTCGGGCGGCATGGCGATGGGAATCGGCGTCCACACCGACATGGCGATGCCGCCGATCCTCGCGTTCGGCACCGAGGAGCAGAAGCAGGAGTGGCTGGTGCCGGCGATCGCCGGCAAGAAAATCCTCTCGCTGGGGATCACCGAGCCCGACGCCGGTTCCGACGTCGCCGGGATCAAGACCCGCGCGCGCTATGACTCAGCGACCGACGAGTACGTGATCAACGGCTCAAAGACGTTCATCACCAACGGCCACCGCGCCGATGTGATCGTGCTCGTGACGAAGACCGGTGACAGTGGCGGCTACGACGACGTGACGCTGTTTCTGGTGCCGATGAACCTCCCGGGCGTGATCCGTGAATCGCGGCTTGAGAAGCTCGGGATGCACGCCTCCGACACCGCGCTGCTGGCGTTCCAGGACGTCCGCGTGCCGTCAAGCGCCGTGCTCGGCCAGGTCGGCAAGGGCTTCTACCACATCATGTGGGAGCTTCAGGGCGAGCGGATGATCATGTGCGCCGGGGCGGTCGCCGGGGCGCAGAACCTGTTCGACAAGACGCTGCAGTACGCCAAGGACCGCAAGGCGTTCGGCAAGCCGATCGGCAACTTCCAGGTGATCCGTCACAAGTTCGCCGAGATGGCGACAAAGATCGAGGTCGCGCGCGAGATGACGTACTCAACCGCCTGGCGGTTCGCCAACAAGGAGTACCCCGTCCGCGAGATCTCGATGGCGAAGGTGTACGTCGCCCGGATTGTGTGCGAGGTCGCCGATGAGTGCCTGCAGATCCACGGCGGCAACGGCTACATGAAGGAGTACAAGATCGAGCGTGCCTGGCGTGATCTGCGGTTGAACCGAATCGGCGCGGGGACCGACGAGATCATGCTCGACACGATCGGCCGCTCCTACGGGCTCTAGGCCGGTTCGTGAGCAGCCTGGCGGAGAAGGCCGGGGTCGGTGCTCCTGCGCACCGGCCCCTACCGCCGTTCACGGAGGAGCATCAGGAGTTCCGCCGGGCCGTCCGTCGATTTGTCGAAACCGAGCTGTATCCGCACGCCGATGAGTGGGAGGAGGCCAAGTTCTTCCCCAACAGTGTGTTCAACCGGCTGGCCGAGCTCGGCTACCTGGGACTGAAGTTCCCTGTGGAGTACGGGGGCGACAACGATCCGATCGCCGACGCGGTGTTCGTTGAGGAACTCGGTCGCTGCGGCTCTGGCGGGCTGGCCGCCGGAATCGGCGCCTGTACCGGGATCGCGCTCCCGCCGGTCGCCAAGTTCGGGACCGAGGCGCAGAAGCAGAGGTACCTGGTGCCGGGGATCCGGGGGGAGCTGACGGCGGCCCTGGCGATCACCGAGCCCGATGCCGGCTCTGACGTGGCTGGACTGAAGACCCGTGCCAAGCGGGTCGATGGCGGCTGGCTGGTGAACGGCTCCAAGTGCTTCATCACCGGCGGCGTGCGCGCCGACATGCTCGTGACCGCGGTCAAGACAACCGACGAGGGCGGCCACCACGGAATCTCGTTCCTGCTGATCGACAAGGGCGAGGGTGTTGCGGCTTCGCCGCTTGAGAAGCTCGGCTGGCACGCCTCCGACACGGCGCTGATTACCTTCGACGACGTGTTTGTGCCTGAGCAGAACCTGCTCGGCGACGAGAACCAGGGCTTCTACATGATCATGGCCAACTTCCAGTGGGAGCGGCTGATGCTGGCGCTGGGTGCGATCGGGGCGATGCAGTGGTGCTTTGACAAGACCCTCGCCTACGCGCTTGAGCGCCGCGCGTTCGGCCGGCCGATCGGCAACTTCCAGGTGATCCGCCACAAGTTCGCGGAGATGGCGATCAAGATCGAAACGAATCGTGCGCTCGCCTACAACGCGCTGCGCCTTTACGCGGCCGGCGAGGACGCGCTTCGCCAGGTCACCGCCGCCAAGCTGACCTCACAACGTGACGCGGTACTGGTTGCGGATCAGTGCGTGCAGATCCACGGCGGCAACGGTTACATGACCGAGTACAAGATCGAACGCGCGCTGCGGGACGCGCGGCTCGGGCCGATCGGCGGCGGCACCGACGAGATCATGAAGGAGATCCTCGGCCGCTCCTTCGGGCTCTAACCAGGCGGACGATCGCGGAGCAGTCGCCTGCTCGCCAGCTAGGCTGCCAGGCAGTGGAAATCCCCAGCTATCCGAACCCCGAATCGTCGCTAACCCCGGAAGGGCAGTTGGGGCCGCTGAGCCCTGGTGAGATCCTCAGCAAGGCGTTCTCGATCTATCGCACCAACGCGCGCAAGATGTGGCTGGCGGTGGCGATCACCGTGATTCCGGCGCAGCTGCTGCAGCTCGCGATCAAGACTGCGTCCGTGCCGGCGGGCTGGCAGATAATGGGGGGCAAGCTGTATCTACCCGCCGACAACAGCGGCGGATTCGCAGCGACTACGTTGATCACCGCGGTGATTGTCTACCTGGTGCAGCTGATCTCGCTGGGCGCAATTCTCCGCCTCGTGCTCGACGACCTGCGCGGCGAGACGACGAGTCTGCGTGAGGCCCTCGGCTTCGCGGTGGACCGGGTGTTGGGGATGTTCTGGGTAGCGCTGCTGGTGGCTGTCACGGTCCTTGTCGGATTCCTGTTCATCATCATTCCGGGCGTTTACTTCCTGATCGGGCTGTGCATCGCGATACCGATCGTGATCGCTGAAAGCCTCCGCGGGACGAAGGCGATGCGCCGGTCGTTCGAGCTGGTGCGTGGCCGCTGGTGGGCGACCCTTGGCCGACTGCTGCTCGTCGGCCTGGTCGTAGCCGTGCCGGCCGTACTGTTGACCGTGCTGCTCGCTCCAGCGCTGGTGAAGGGGGTCGGCAGCTCGAGTCCGTTCTTGGTCTTCCTCGTCTCGGCGGTGATCGGCATCCTGGTCTCAATCTTGCTGACGCCGTTCACCACGGCTTTCTCGGCGTTGATCTACGTCGACCTGCGCGCCCGCGCAGAGGGTCCACTCGACCCGCACGCGCTCGTCAACTACTGACCTCCCGGCGGCTTGCGATCATCCTCTGAGTGGAGACGATCACCGGCCAGCTCTTGATCGCAGCACCGGGCCTGCAGGACCCGAACTTCTGGCGCACGGTGGTGCTCGTGCTCAACCACGACGAGGATGGCGCGCTCGGACTCGTGCTGAACCGTCCGTCGGAGACGGTCGTCGGCGAATCAGTCCCGCAGCTTGACGGGCTGCTTGACCTTGACGAACAGGTTCATCTTGGTGGCCCCGTACAACCGAACGCGGTGATCGTGCTGGCCGAGTTCGACGATCCTGACGATGCCGCGCTGATTGCGTTTGAGCGGGTCGGCGTGCTCGGCACCGACCCGGCCGAGCAGACGCCCGCGGTGGTCGTCGCCCGGGCGTTCGCCGGCCATGCCGGTTGGGGGCCGGGTCAGCTCGATCACGAGCTTGAGCGCGGCGATTGGATCCTCGAGCCGGCGCTGCACGTCGACGCGTTCAGCACCGACCCAAGCGAGCTGTGGCCGACGGTGCTCTCACGCAAGGGTGGAAGCTACGCATTGATCGCACGGATGCCTGACGATCCGAGCCTCAACTGATGAGCGCTCACGACCACGACCACGGCGACGCCGGCAGAGTTGACAACACCCGTGCGCTGAAGATCGCGTTGACGCTGATCTTGGCGTTCATGACGGCGGAGATCACCGCCGCCCTGATCTCCCACTCGCTGGCGCTGCTCTCAGACGCCGGCCACATGCTGACCGATGCCGCCGCCCTGGCGATCTCGCTACTCGCCGCTCGGCTCGCCGCCCGGCCGGCGCAGGGCGCGATGACCTATGGCATGGGTCGCGCTGAGATCCTCTCGGCGCAGGCCAACGGACTGACGCTGATCGTGCTCGGCGGCCTGATCGTCTACGGCGGGATCAGCAGGCTGATCCACCCACCGCACGTCACTGGCGTGATCGTGCTGGCGGTCGCGTTGGTAGGGATCGTTGTGAACTTAGTCAGCGTCCGCGTGATCGGTGGTCACCATGGCCACGACCACGGCGCCGAAATGAGCCTGAACGTCGAAGGCTCATACCGCCATCTGTTGACCGACCTGTTCGGCTTCATCGCCACAGCGATCGCCGCCGGGGTGATCATCGCGACTGGCTTCGGCCGCGCCGACGCGATCGCCTCCCTGCTGATCGCCGCACTGATGCTGCACAGTGGCTGGAATCTGCTGCGGCGCTCGGTGATGGTGATCATGGAAGCCGCGCCGTCAGGGATCGACCCCGAGAAAATCGGCAGAACGCTCGCCTCGCAGCGGGGAGTCTCGGAGGTTCATGACCTCCACATCTGGGAGGTCACGACCGGCTTTCCCAGCATCTCGGCCCACATCGTCGTGCAGGCAGGGCACGACTGCCATGAGGTCCGGCGAGGCCTCTCGCGCTTACTTGCGGATCAGTTCGACCTCCCCCACTCGACGCTGCAGGTCGAGCATGCTCGCGCCGATCAGCCGCCGCTGAGCATCGAGATCGCCGCCCCTTAGCGCTCAGACGCCGGCGACCACCACTCCGTCCGCCTCTGATGGCGGGAGCGCCTTGAGAGTTCGCACATCACGGTTGAGGAAGTTCGACGCGGTGACCAGCAGGCCGGCACCGCCGAACACGACGAACGCCGCCGGGACACCGATCGCCACGGCAACCGGGCCAGCGGCAAGGACGCCAAGCGGTGAGAGCGCATAGGAACCGGCAAAGTCGAACGAGATCACGCGGGAGATCGCCTCGCGCGGGACGTGCTGCTGAAGCGTCGTCCACCACAGCGTGTTGAACATGATCGGTCCGGCGCCTCCCAGGACTGAGAACGGCAGGATCGCTACAAGCGGTGCGTGTGCTGCCAGCAGGAACGATGGGAGCGTCAGCGGCAGACATAGCGTCACGCCGACGAGCAACGGCCGCTTCGGTTTGAGGTGCAGCAGCAGGAAGCCGCCACCGATCGCGCCGACGCCGAACATCACCGACAGCAGCGCGAACGCAGGTGGACCGTCGTAGTACTTGCGGCAAATCAGTGGGCCGAGCACCTCGAAGGACCCGGCGAGTGCATTCGTGAACGCGAAGCTGATGATCAGCGACCACAGCCAGCTGCGGCTGCGGACCTCCGCAAACCCGCCTTTGAGGTCCGAGAGGAAAGTCCCGCCCGGCTCGTCAGAAGGCTCAACCGCGGTAGCGGCGCTTGAGACCAGCGATAGGAATAGCGCGCTCAGCGCGTAGCTACCAGCGTCGACGAGCAGTGCCGCCGAGGGTCCGAGCGTCGTCGCCAAGACCCCGCCGAGCGCCGCGCCGGCAATCCCTGAGCTCGCCCCCGCAATCCCCTGCATCGCATTGGCTTCCTGCAGATAATCGCCGGCGACAGCCGGGATCAGGCCCGCCGAGGCTGGGTTGAAGAACCCGCCCGCGGCACCGAGCACCATCTGCGAGACGATCACCTCGAGCAGCGTCGCGTCGTGCGTCACCAGCAGCACCCCGATCACTGCCTGTCCGACGAACCGTGTCAGGTCGGAGGCCATCATCAGCCCGCGACGACTGACGCGGTCGGCGACCACGCCGCCGATCAGCAGCCCCGATACCTGGGCGACCGTTCGCAACGCAAACACGACGGCGAGATCGGTCGCCGAGCCATGCGTCAAATTGAGCACCGCGAACGCCAGCGCGACGTTGACGACGCCATCGCCTAGCTGTGACACCAGCGTCGCGCCAAACACGCAGCGCAGATCACGCAGCTTCAGAAATGCGAAGCGGTTCTTCACCAGTTGATTGTCGGTGACGCGGCGGATCAAGCGGCGCTGATCGCCACGATTGCGCCCGCCAGCGCTACCAGCCAGACGACCCCCGCCACCACAACTTGTCCACGAACGAGCTCCGTTCTCACCGTCTTCTGCGGTGTCTCCGGAAGCCCAAGACTGGCCCGGTACTCAGCAACAGTCTGCGCGCCAGAGCCCGGGCTTCCGACAGGCGTGCGGGCGGGCTTGTTGCGATGAAAGCTGCTGCCGCTCACGCTCCACGCCAGCGCCCCGGCAATTCCGGCCCACGCCAGGCCGCCGACCGTGAAGCCGACCCCGAACACGGTTGCGAAGGACTTCTCGTGCGATTGCGCGGGAGGGTTGAGTCCAAGCAGAAGCGAACCGATGCCGATCGCGACAAATAGCGCCGGGACAAGAATGTTGGCGTCAACGCCAATCGCGCTGATCAGCACCAGGACAATCCCGATCCCAAGGAAGGCGTCATGGACGCCGCTAGTGCTCGGGCACTTCGGCGCCGGACCAAATTGGGTGTAGCCGGTGCTAGAGCACGTCCCGGCAGCCACCAGTGAGTGGATCGCCGAAGCGCACAGCAGGCAACCGATGATCAGCGCCGCACCGCCGATGATCACCCGGACGTTCGGCTGCTTGTCGACGACCACGGCGCGCAACGTATCCGATCGCAAGCGAGCCGGGTGTCAATATCCGGTGTCTACGGATCGAGCAGTACTCGTTCGAGCGCCAGCCGCGCGCGTTCACTCGCCCCCGCAAGCGCCTTCAATGCCCCAGTCAGCTCGGTCAACCACTCCTCGACATCGAGCTGTTCAGTCTTCAGCACGATCCCGCCCGAGACCCTGGCCTTGGTCGCTTGCAGCTGGGCGCCGGCGCGTTTGAGCTCAAGGCTGACGGGACCGGTCATGATCGTGATCGCCGCCACCACCTTTGGACCACGGAACCCGAGCTTGGCGCGGGTGATCCTGACGGCTTGCGGGACCGCCGCCTCGAGTTTGGCTGCGAGCCCCTCAAAAAACGCGTCAAGGTCGGTCATGTCGGCCCGTAACGAGGCCGCGATCAGATCGAAATCGTTTGAGTCGTCGTCGAGCGACACGGGCAGCAAGGCTACCCCTCAGTCACCCGGCGCGTCCGTGCCAGAGCGTCAGCCCAACCACCCAGCAGCTGCTCGCGCTCGGCACTCGAGATCTGCGGCTCGAAGCGGCGGCGTTCCCGCCAGTTATCGGCAACGTCTGACAGCGTCCACAGGCCGATCCCGACCCCGGCCAGGTAGGCGGCACCGAGCGCGGTCGTCTCGGCGGTCTCAGGCAGCACCACCGGCACACCGAGGATGTCGGCCTGGAACTGCATCAGCCAGTCGTTCACGGTGGCGCCGCCGTCGACCCGCAATTCGGTTAGCTGCGGCGCGTTGGGGGCCGCCTCGATCGCCGTGATCGCATCGGCTGTCTGATAGGCGATCCCCTCGAGCGTGGCGCGGGCGAAATGTGCGACGGTCGAGCCCCGGGTCAGCCCGGTGATCGTCCCCCGTGCGTGCGGGTCCCAGTGGGGCGAGCCGAGCCCGGTCAGCGCCGGCACGAAGTACACACCGTCATTGCCCTCGAGGCTGCGGGCCAGCGCCTCGGTTTCAGCGGCGCTGTCGATGATCCCCAGGCCATCGCGCAGCCATTGCACGGCGGCACCAGTGACGAAGATCGACGCCTCCTGGGCGAAACTGGTTGCGTTGCCGATCTTGGCGGCGACGGTGCCGAGTAGGCCGGGGGTCGGCTGAGGCGGCGTGAAGCCCGTGTTGACAAGCACAAACGAGCCGGTGCCGTAGGTGTTCTTACCGAGGCCGGGATCCAGGCAGGCCTGGCCGAACAGCGCTGCCTGCTGGTCACCGGCGATCCCAGCGACGGGCACCGCATGGCCGTGGAGACGATCGGCGATCGTCGTGGCGAGGAGGCCGGCGCTCGCGACGATTCGTGGCAGCGGCGCGTCACTCACGCCGAACAGCTCGATCAGCTCGTCGTCCCAGCCGCCGCCGGCGAGGTTGAACAGCGATGTGCGGGAAGCGTTGGTCGCATCGGTGACGTGCTCGCCGGTCAAGCGGTGAATCAGGTAGGAGTCGATCGTGCCGAACACCGCTTTGCCCGTCCTTGCGCGCTCGGCGAGACCGTCGACGCGCTCAAGCAGCCAGGCGATCTTGGTAGCGGAGAAGTAGGGATCGAGCACAAGCCCTGTGCGCTCCCGGATCAGTTGCTCGTGACCGGCTGCACGGAGCTCGGCGCAACGATCCGCGGTCCGGCGGTCCTGCCAGACGATCGCGTCGTGTAGCGGCTCGCCGGTGGCTGGATCCCAAACGCAGACTGTCTCACGCTGATTGGTGATCCCAACGGCGCGCAACTCGCCCGGGCGGATACCGGCGTCGTCCAGGGCCTCGCCGGCAGTCGCGTGGGTAACGGCCCAGATCTCGCGGAGATCGTGCTCGACCCACCCGGGGTGCGGGAAATGCTGCGAAAACTCGCGCTGCGCACGCCCGATCAGCTCCGCCTGCTCGTCGAACACGAGACAGGTGGTGCCGGTCGTTCCCTGGTCGATTGCGAGGATCATCGGCGCTGACTCTAATCAGCGTTCAGGGGCCCTGCCGCGGTATGTGTCGAAGGTGTCTTAGATTCCGAAACGACCGATAGCGAACGCACCGACGCCTATCGCGATCAGCGACAGCGTGGTCAACATCGGCATCGCTCTAGCGATGAGCGACCGCCGATGCGGAGCCCTTCTACGTTCTAACTCTCGACGTGTGCACGAACTGACAAAGAATTGCGTTTCGATCACGAGCAAGCTCCTGCATCGATGACACCTCTTCCAGATTGAGTAGTCAACCTGAGGGGTCGGACGGAAAGCCGCAATTTGCTGCCTGGCGGCTGACGGCCCTGAAAAGACGTTCACAGCGACCCCGCTATTTGGCCTGACATCTCGCCGCGAGCCTGCATATGCTCCGCGGGCCTGCACCCACGCCTGAGGAGGAACGTTGCCCGAGATTGAGGCGCACATCACCGGAACTGTTTGGAAGATCGAGGTCGCGGTCGGTGACACCGTCGAAGAGGGCGACACGGTCGTGATCCTCGAATCGATGAAGATGGAGATGCCGGTTGAGGCGGAGGACGCCGGCGTCGTCAGGGAGATCCTCTGCTCGGAAGGTCAGTCGGTGTCAGAGGGCGACGCGCTCGTTGTCCTCGAGTAGCCCGGAGCCCGATGCTGGCTCCCCGGGGCAGCTGCTGCTCGATCAGCCAGCGCCGGGAGTCGCCCGGCTGACGATCTCAAACCCCGGGAAACGGGGCGCCCTTGACCACGCGATCCTGGGCGAATTCGCGCGGGTGCTGCCTGAGCTTGACGCGCGCTGTCTGATCATCACCGGCGAGGGACGCACGTTCTCGGCCGGATATGACATCGCCGACCTGCCGGACTCGGTGTTTGCGGATGCAGCCGAGCGGCTGATCGCCCACCCGTTCGCGGCGGCGATCGAGGCGATCGAGGCGTACCCCTACCCGACCGTCGCCGCGCTCAACGGCCACACGATCGGCGGCGGACTGGAATTGGCGATCTCCTGTGACCTGCGGGTCGCGGCGAACGGGATCAAGTTGGGGATGCCGCCCGGCAAGCTCGGGCTCGTCTACTCGCACACCGGCCTGCGGAAGTTCATCGACGTTGTCGGCGCCGCACGCACGCGCGACCTGTTTCTGACATCGCGACGGATCGATGCGGCGCGCGCCGAGCAGTGGGGTTTGGTCAACGAGGTCGTCGCTGAGGACGAGTTGGCTGCGCACGTGCTCAAGTTGGCTGAGGAAATAGCATCAAACGCACCGATCGCCCAGATCGGCAACAAGCAGGTGATCGAAGCGGTGCTGGTCGCGCGGGCCGCGTTGCCGGCAGAACTTGAGCGTGAGCTGATTGAGCTGCGCCTGGCGGCGTTCGCCTCCGAGGATTTTCGTGAAGGGGTCAGCGCGTTTGCGCAGAAGCGCGCGCCTGACTGGAAGGGCCGCTGAGCGGCCCAGGCCCGCCCGCCGAGCCAGCTAGCTGGCGGGCGGGGCTGTAACCTGCCGCGGAATGCCGCCACTGATCACTGCCGAGGAGGCCCTTCGCCTCGGCGAAATCGAGGATCACGCGGAGATCGAGGCGCTTGTTGAGCGCGCCTGGGTGGCGCGCCAGGAGCGGTTCGGCGATTCGACCGACATGTGCTCGCTGGTCAACGCCAAGTCCGGCGGCTGCGCCGAGGACTGCGGGTTCTGCGCGCAGTCGAAGTACGCCGAGGCTGACACGCCGCTGCACGCGATGATGGAGCCCGAGCAGATGCTCGAGCACGCCCGAGCCGCCGAGGCTGCCGGCGCCCACCGGTTCTGCATGGTCACGCAGGGCCAGGGCCTGTCGAGGCGTGACTTCGAGAAGGTGCTGGCCGGCGCGCGGCTGGTTGCCGAGCACACCAACCTGAAGCGCTGTGCATCGATCGGGCACATGTCCGCGGAGCGGGCGAAGGCGCTGCGTGAGGCGGGGATTCAGCGGGTCCATCACAACGTCGAGAGCGCCGAGTCCTACTACCCCGAAGTGTCGACAACCGTGCGCTACGAAGGACGCCTGCGGACGATCGACGCAGTTCGTGAGGCGGGCCTTGAGACGTGCGTCGGCGGCATCCTCAACCTCGGTGAGACGCGTGAGCAGCGGGTCGAGATGGCGTTCCAGCTGGCGAGCATCAACCCGACAAGCGTGCCGATCAATCTTTTGAACCCGCGGCCGGGGACGAAGTTCGGTGACCGCGAGATGATGGATCCGTGGGAGGTCGTCAAGTGGGTCGCGATCTTCCGCCTGATCCTGCCGGAGGCGTTGTTCCGTCTCTGTGGTGGCCGCGTGGAGAACCTCGGGGAGCTGCAGCCGCTAGCCGTCAAGGCGGGGCTGAACGGCGTGATGATGGGGAACTTCCTGACGACCTTGAACTCGACGCCGGAAGAGGACCGGGCGATGTTTGAGGAGCTCGGCCTGAATGTCGCGCGGCAGGCCGACAACGGCTCCAACCCGCGGCCGGACAACCGTTCGGGGTGGCTTGACGGTGAGACCCCTGACCTGGTCGCGGTTGCTGCCTCGTCGGCTTCGGCTGAGCTTGAAGTCCGGCTGTGGGATCCCTCAAAGCAACTGCGCCACTCACGCAAGCGAGCCGTTCCTCCACGCCCGGACGGCGCACCGAACCGCGGCTGGGACCAGGCGCCGGCCTGAGCTCTGCTGCAGCGCCGGCTTGCCCAATCGCTAACGTGAGCGGGGTGAGACGAGGCCTTCTAGCTGCCCTGGTGCTCACCACCGCGCTCGTAGTTGCGCCGGCCAGCGCGCTGGCCGCTAGCCCGTACGCGCGTGTCTCCCAGACCTACGCGACCACCGGCATGGTCTCCGCCTGTCAGTACTCGGCCGCGACGCTTGAGGCGGCCCTTAAAGGCACCCCGAGTTACAGCCTCGAGTACGACGCCTCCTTCACTTACGCCGTCGAACAAGCACTGTCCGCCCGGGCGGGGGGTGCCTGTGGCGGAGGCCGGTTGCGGGGCTTGAAGCTGGGACTGACGAACTTTGGAAACCCTGCTCCGCCGAGCGGCGTGACCTCGGTCAACGGGGCCGGGATGCCGCTGCCGCTGGTGCTGTTGGCGCTGCTGGCGGTATTTGCGCTGCTCGGCACCGCGGTGATCGCCGGCGGCCGCGGGCTCGGCCTCGACCCCCGCTGGGGACAAGCCGCGAGCCACGCCCTGCGTGAAACCGAATACCGGCTCGCTGACCAGAAGCGACCCCGCCCCCCGGCGCCTCCGAGCCGGCGTCCCCAGCTGCCGCCCGGCCGCGACCGCGGCTGAGCCGCGCGCGACGGCGGCGCCTGGTCAGTGCCTGGTGACCGGGGTCGCGAGGCTGACGAACCCGTGCCATGCGATCCGCACGAATCCGCTTGCGGGAATCTCGACAGCGTCGCGGATAAAGCGGTCGCTGGTGCTGACGTTGGCCAGCAGCTCGTAGGGACCGCTGGTGCCGGCGCGCCACTGAATCTGGACCGTCTGCGGCGCGCCGTCGGGAGCAGGCCGCGCCATCCCCCAGACGCTGACTGTCCCGCTGGAACCGGCAACCGGATCGGCGATGAAGATCGGCATCCGATAGGCGGCGTAGGACGGCTTGTGCTTGCCGCCGAGGAACTCGAGTCCGGTCTGAAATGTCTCCCAGTACTGCGGAGCGGTCGCTGGGTAGGCGGTGTTCGGCGAAGCGTCCTGAAGCTCGTACTGGGCGAGCCCGCGGACCCGAGGATTTAGATACGCGAGGTAAAGCGCCTGACTCAGGTACTGAGCCTGCAGGGCCGGGCTCACGTCCGAGAAGTCAGGGTTCGGCGGGTCGGTCACGTACCCGTATTCGGTCAGATAGATCCCCAACTTGCGGTCGACTCCGTACGTGTTGAAAACCTCGTCAAGTGCGTTTTCCAGTCGCGATAGGTCGGCGAGTGGGGCGAACTGCACAAACGGGGTCGAAAGTCCCGGCGCGAGACTGAAGTCGTATGGATGGTGGGCAAAGCCGCTGATCTGGAACAACCCGGGGTTGGCGGCGACAAAGCGCGCCCGATTGCCGCTCGTCGGGCAGGCGACGTCGTACGCCGCCGCGCCCGTCAGCGGCTCGTAGTTGGGCCCGACGCAGTACAGCGTCTGGATGAACGGGATCGGCGGGATCGGAGCCTCGGTCGGACCGCCCTGGAAGCCACAGGGGGCCCCGTGGATGCAGCCCTCGGACGCCAACTCCCCAATCAGCAGCGTGTCGGTCTGGGGCGTATGCCCGGTCGCCGTCAGCGCGTCCCAGAATGCTGTCGTGTAAGCGCGGTACAGCGACGGCGAGATCGGATGCCCGGTTGGCGTGTACTGCGGGGCCAGCCAGCCCGGCTGGTTCGGCTCGTTCCACAATGACCAGAACGAGACCCGCGGTAGCGCCGCCGAGTCGCGCAGCGGCGTGCCCGGACAGCTGTCAGTCGGCGCGTATTGGCCGTCGTAGCGCTTGCCGAGCGCGAGCATGAACTGCTCGAAGTCGGCCTCTTGCGGCGCGTAGTGGTTTGCGAACTTGCCGACTCCGCCGGCGGTCATCGCCCAAGCCGGGCCGGGGGCGGTCACGTCGAAGTAAACCGACAGCCCGGCAGCCGTCGCGAGCCGATCGATCCGGTCATACGGCACCCAGGCGCACGGCGAATACGTCGACGGATCGGAGGCTTGAAAGCCCTGACCCTCGGTCGCCGGCGCGATGTAGGACCACTCGACGATCACCCGCAGGCGCGTGGCTCCCAACGACTTCAGCGTGTGCAGTGTCTTTTCGACGGTTGCGTCACCGACCGGAGTCGCGGGCTGGTAGACGAGCAGGTTGTCGTCCTCAAAGATCGACTGGAACTGGCGCCCTACGTTCGGCGCCGTCACGCTGGTGGACAGCAGATCAATCGAAACGACGACGAACACCGCTACCGCCACCGCGGCGATCATCAGGCGCACGAGGCCTGTCAGGCGTAGGCGCGGCACCTGCCTAGAGTGGCAAATCAGTCTTCGTAGGGCACGAAGTCAGCCTTGCGCGCACCGCAGACCGGACAGAACCAGGTCTCGGGAATGTCATCGAAAGCGGTTCCGGGCGGGATTCCACCGTCCGGGTCACCTTCAGCCGGGTCATAGATGTACCCGCATGACTCACACATGTACTGCATCGGGCCCGTAGGCTAGACGACGCGCACCCAGCATGGACGAGCGACCGATCACCACCCCCCGACTGGCCGCGACGGTAATCCTCCTGCGCGGTGGTATCGAGCGGCTTGAGCTGCTGCTCGTGCAGCGCTCGCCCGCCGCCCGCTTCATGGGCGGGGCCTGGGTGTTTCCGGGCGGCGCCGTCGACGCCGGCGACACCCCGGACGACCCGCCACTCGGCGATCGACCGGCTGGTGTCCGCGCCGCTGCCCGCCGGGAGCTGTTCGAAGAGGCCGCCGTGCAGATTGGTGATCTTGACGAGCTGGTCCCCTACGCCCGCTGGATCACCCCGCGCGCGCTGCCGATCCGCTTCGACACCTGGTTTTTCTTGGCCTACGCGCCAGCGGACGCGGCCCCTGCGATCGACGGCAGTGAAATCGTCGATTGGCGTTGGGCCTCGCCTGCCGGGGCCCTCAGCGATGAGGGGATCTCACTGGCGTTCCCGACCCGCCGCCAGCTCGAGCAGCTCGCCACCTTCGAGTCGGCCGAGGCCTTGCTGACGCACGCCCGTAACAGCACGGTCGTGCCGATCGAACCGCGGATCGTCAGTGGCGAGCAGGCGCGGATCGTGCTTCCGGGTGAACCTGACTTCTAGCGCGCTTGAGGTCCGGAGCCGAGCCGGCCAGCCGGCTCCGGAAAGCTAGGTGTCGGAGTTGAAGTTCGGCAGGTTCAGCGTCTTCAGCCAGCCGTCAACGGTCTGGTTGAGGGTCGTGAACTCGCCGGTCCAGATCAGCACGCCCATCCCGATCAGGACAAGCCCCCCGGCGACGATAACCACGGGGTAGTGGCGTTTGACAACGCCCATCGCGGCAGTGGCTTTGCCGAAGGCCAGCCCGGTCAACAGGAACGGGACCGCCAGACCGGCGCAGTAAACCGCCATCAACCCAGCGCCCTGAAGCGCTGAGGATGAGGTGCCTGCCTCAGCGATGATCACCCCCAGCGTCGGGCCGATGCACGGAGTCCAGGCGAGTGCGAACGCCGCCCCCACAAGCACCGGACCGCCGCGTTCGGCGCGCTCGAGCAGCCCCGGCAGCCGCCACTCCTTCGCCAGCCGTGGCACGAATGGTGAGAGCACAAACAACACGCCCATCAGGATGATCAGAGCGCCGGCGATCTTCAGCGCGGCCGGGCCCGTTAGGGTGCCGCGCAGCGCCTGTTGCCCAAGCAACCCGAGCGCGATGAAGATCGCGCTGAAGGTCCCCACGAATGCCAGCGTTGGTCCGATTACCCTGCGCGCGCGGATTTCGCCCGGCTTGACCCCCGCCACGACGCTGATGTAGCCAGGTACGAGCGGCAGCACACACGGCGACAGGAAGCTGATCAGTCCTGCGCCGAAAGCCGCCGGTACCGCGATTCCGGACGCCGCATTCACGGTTGCCGAGTGTATGGGGGGTGGTTTTCGGTCGCTCGCGCCTCTACGAGGTATGAGAAATACAGAAAAACCACACCAGGACGGGCAAATTCAGCAAACGGCATCGAAGCAGGGCGGGCACATCACCCGCAAGCAGCTGCTGGCCATTGGGCTGAGCGCCCGCGGAATCGAGCATCGCCTTGAGCGCGGACAGTTGATCCCCGTGTACCAAGGCGTCTACGCCGTCGGCCACCTCCCGACCGAACCACTCGACAGATGCCGTGGCGCGCTGCTCGCGGTCGGCGGCGACGCAGCGATGGCTGGCTGGTCGGCCGCAACGATCTGGGAAGTCCGCCGCGAGTGGAAAGGACCGCTTGAGCTGATCACCTCCGGACGCTCGCAACACCGCGGCCTGGTGGTCCACCACAGCCAGCTGCTGACCAGGAACGATTTCCGCTTCTGGCGGGTCCGCGTCGTCAGCCCACCGCTGGCGGCGTTACAGATCGCCCCGACCCTCAGCAGGCGTGAACTCGAACGGGCGATCGACAGCCTCTGCCTCGCGCATGCGGTCGAACTTGACGACTTCCGCGCGACCGTTGAGCGCTTCCCCCGGCATCCGGGCGCTCGCTTGATGCGCAGCGCGCTACGGATCGAGAAGCAGCGACCGACCCGCTCACGCAAGGAACAGGACTGGCCGTCATTCGCGACCCGCTTCAATCTGCCGCCCTACGAGCAGAACACCAAGGTCGCCGGCCACGAGGTCGACGTCCTGTTCACACCAAACCGGCTGATCGTCGAGATTGACGGACCGCTGCACGACCACCCGTGGGCGAAGATTGACGACGTCAAGCGTGACGCCGAGATCCTTCAAGAGACTGGGATCCCGGTCCTGCGGATCAAGACCGGGCCTTTCATCACCCAACCTGCGATCGAGGCCGCCAGAGTGACGGCCGCGCTCGCTCAACGCTCAAGCAGCAGTGCGATCCCCTGACCGCCTCCGATGCAGAGCGTCACCAACCCGAGGTGCAGGTCGCGCCGCTCCATCTCGTAGACGATCTTGGTGGTAATCGCCGCGCCGGTGGCGGCGATCGGGTGCCCGTGCGCGATCGCGCCGCCGTTCACATTGACCTTCGACTCGTCAAGCCCGAGGTCATCGATCACCGCCAGCGCCTGCGCCGCGAACGCCTCGTTCAGCTCGATGATCTCGATCTCCTCGAGCGTCCGCCCGGTCCGCTCGAGCACGCGCCGCACGGCCGGCACCGGGCCGATCCCCATGATCTTCGGATCCACGCCGCACGATGCATAGCCGACGATCCGCGCCCGCGGCTCCACTCCCAGCTCCGCCGCCCGCTCGGAACTCATCAGCACGACAGCAGCGCCCGCATCGTTCATCCCCGACGCGTTGCCGGCCGTAACCGTCCCGTCCGCCTTGAACACAGGCTTCAGCTTCGCCATCGACTCAAGCGACACATCAGGGCGGATGTGCTCGTCACGCACGAAGTCGACGGTCTCCCGCTTAGACCTAACCGGCACCAGCACGATCTGCGAATCGAACACGCCCTCGTCCCACGCCGCCTTCGCGAGCTGATGCGAACGGACCGCGAACTCGTCCTGACGCTCACGCGAGATCGATCCCCGCTCGGCCAGGTTCTCGGCGGTCACACCCATCAGGATCTTGTTGAACGGATCGGTCAGCGAACCCATCACCGGATCGATCAGCTCGGTTTCGCCCATCCGCGCGCCCCAGCGAGCGGCCGGCATCCAGTACGGCCCGCGGCTCATCGACTCGCAGCCGCCGGCCAGCACAACCGACGCCTCGCCGGTCTGGATCGCCTGACACCCGGAGACGATCGCCTGCACACCAGTCCCGCACAGACGGTTGACCGTGTAGGCGGGCGTCTCCTGCGGCACCCCCGCTTTGATCCCGACGACCCTCGCCATGTACACATCGGCCGCCTCGGTGTGGCTGACATTGCCGAACACCACGTGATCGCACTGCTCCGGCGCCACCCCGGCACGCTCAAACGCGGCCCGCGCAGCGATCGCGCCAAGCTCCGACGGGGGCACGTCGATCAGCGATTTCCCGTAGGAGCCGATCGCGGTGCGAGCAGCGGAGGCGATGACGACGTCGGTCACTGGTGGGTCCTTTCGAAAGCGTGTGATGCTGCCGGTGGTCTGACTGGACCACCGGCGACAAGGATGCCGCAAAGGGTTCCTCCGGCGCGATCTGGTAGGACTCCGGGCTATGCAACCCGTTGATGAGAGCTACTTCAAGAGCGCACCACAGATCCTCAGCCACTCGTGGCTGATCCCGAAGCCCGCCGCCGAGGTCTGGGCAGAGCTGACCTCCGACACACCGCTGCATTGGTGTAAGGGGCTGGACAAGATCACCTGGACTTCCGCGCGCCCCTTTGGCGTCGGCACGACACGTCGCGTGCACGCGCTCTACGGAGCGATCCGCAGCGACGAGCGTTACTTCATCTGGGAGGAAGGACGACGCCAGGCGTTCTACTTCACCGGGTCAAACCTGCCGCTGTTCAAAAGCTTCGCTGAGGACTATCTGGTCGAGCCCGAGGGCGACGGCAGCTGCCGCTTCACCTGGACGATCGCGCTCACCCCGACCGCACTCGGCAAGCCAGGGGGGCCGCTGAACAAAGTGATCTTCGGTGGCCTGTTCCGTGATACCGGGCGCTACTTCAACGCCGCCTAGGCGGTGGTAGCGTGCGCGGTATGACCGCGACCGCCCCCACTCTCCAAAACCTGATCGGCTCGGAAGCCGTCGCCGGCGCCACCGGCGAAACCGAGCCGATCCTCAACCCGGCGACCGGCGAAGTGATCGCCCACGCGCCGCTGTCCAGCGCCGAGGACGTCAACCACGCGGTCGCCGCCGCCAAGGGCGCGTTCGCTGGCTGGTCGACGACCACCCCCGGGGAACGGGCGCAGGCGCTGCTGAAGTTGGCCGACGCGATCGAGGCGCACGCCGACGAGCTGACCGAACTTGAGTTCGCCAACGCCGGCAAGCCGATCGCCGCGTTCCGTGAGGATGAGCTGCCGTTCTGCGCCGACAACCTGCGCTTCTTCGCCGGTGCCGCGCGTTGCCTGCACGGCCCAACGGCCGGGGAGTACGTGGAGGGCTACACCTCGATGATCCGCCGTGAGCCGATCGGCGTGATCGGACAGATCGCGCCCTGGAACTACCCATTGATGATGGCGATCTGGAAGATCGGTCCGGCGCTGGCGGCCGGCAACACGGTTGTCTTGAAGCCGGCGGAGACGACCCCGATGAGCACTGTCAAGCTTGCCGAGATCGCCGCCGAGATCTTCCCCACGGGCGTGTTCAACGTGATCACCGGCCATGGCAACCCGGCCGGCGAGGCGCTGGTGACCCACCCCGACGTGGCGATGGTGTCGCTGACCGGTTCTGTCGGCACCGGCAAGCACATCGCGAAGGCGGCATCGGATTCGTTGAAGCGGGTCCACCTCGAGCTCGGCGGCAAGGCGCCGGTCGTCGTATTCGACGACGTTGATCTTGAGAGCGCACTTGAGACGATCGCCGGCACCGGCTACTACAACGCGGGCCAGGACTGCACCGCGGCCACACGGGTTTTGGCCGGCGCAGGGGTTTACGACGACGTCGTCGCGGGACTTGCCGAGCAGGCGCAGAGCCTGGTGATCGGCGACACGCGCTCCGAGGACACGACGCTTGGCCCGGTCAATTCAGCGCGCCAGCAGGCGCGCGTCACCGGCTTCATCGACCGGGCACCGAAGCACGCCGAGGTCGTCACCGGTGGGCACGCCTTGCAGCAAGACGGCTTCTGGGTGGAGCCGACGGTGGTCGCCGGCCTCAAGCAGAACGACGAGATGATCCAGAGCGAGATCTTCGGCCCGGTGATCACGGTTCAGCGCTTCAGCGATGAGGCCGAGGCGATCAAGTGGGCGAACGACACCCCGTATGGCCTGGCCTCCTCGGTTTGGACGCGTGACATCGCCCGCGCGATGCGAGTCGCCAACGCACTGCAGTTCGGCTGCGTGTGGGTCAACGACCACATCCCGATGGCCTCCGAGATGCCTCACGGTGGTTTCAAAGAGTCCGGCTACGGCAAGGACATGAGCATGTACGCGCTTGAGGACTACACGCAGGTCAAGCACGTGATGATCTCGCTGTCCTAGCCTGGGGCGTATGGAACCGATCGAGCACGAGGCCGCAATAGTCCGGCGCGGGACCCGCTCGGGCCTGTACACAGCTGTCGCGGTCCATTCGACCGTCCGTGGGCCGTCCTGTGGCGGCTGCCGGATGTGGACCTACGAGAACCCGGAAGCCGGACTGAACGACGCGCTGCGGCTCTCGCGGGCGATGTCGTTCAAGTCAGCGGCAGCGGGGCTCGCGCTCGGTGGCGGCAAGGGCGTGATCATGCTGCCGGTCGGCGTGCAGCTGACGCCGGAGCAGCGTCACGACGCGCTGCTTGATTTCGGCGAGACGGTCGATCTGCTGGGTGGCCGTTATGTGACGGCCGAGGACGTCGGCACCTCAAGCGACGACATGACCGTGATCGCCACGGTGACGAAGCACGTCGCAGGCCTTTCGCTTGAGGAAGGTGGCTCCGGCGATCCCAGCCCGCACACCGCTCTGGGTGTCGTGATCGCGATCCGAGCGGCTTGCGAACGGGCGTTTGGCACTGACTCGCTTGACGATCGCACGATCAGCCTGATTGGCTGTGGCCACGTTGGCGAGGGGATCGCGCGGCTCTGCGCAGAGGATGGTGCCCAGCTGCTGCTGGCAGATGTGAACCCGGCGAAGGAATCGCTGGCACAGGAACTCGGCGCGAGCTGGGTCAGCTGGCAGGAGGCGCTTGAGTCAGATGTTGATGTGCTCGCGCCGTGTGCGTTAGGCGGCATGCTCAATGCCGACTCGGTGCCGCGTTTGCGCTGCCGCGTGATCGCCGGCGCGGCCAACAACCAGCTGGCGGAGGAGTCGGTCGCCGATCTGCTGGTTGAGCGCGGGATCCTCTGGGCACCTGATTTCGTTGCCAACGCCGGCGGGATCATCAACATCGCTGCCGAACAGGGCGGCTACGACTACGCCAAGGCGCAGGCGGGCGTCACCGCAATCGGCGACACGCTCGAGTTGATTTTTGACGCGGCCGACGCAGATCGGGTTTCGCCACTGACGGCGGCATTGGCGCTGGCGCGCCAGCGCCTTACCACCTAGGCGTACCAGTTCGGGACCGCAGGACGCTCAACGCGCTCGGGCAAGCGACCCTCCTCTGCAAGCTTGTCGAGATGCGCAGCGAGCGTGATCGCCGCAGCCGGCCGCAAAAAAGTCGGCACATCAGCCCAAGCAGCGTCGAGTAAGCCCTCCACGCTCCGCTCGCCGCCGTCAAGCGCCTCAACGAGCTTGCGCTCGCGCTCCAGGCGGTGTTCGATGTATGCGTCGAGCTTGGCAATCGGATCGCTCACGAGTGGCCCGTGGCCCGGACAGATCAGCTGCGGCGCCCGCGCTTTGAGCCGCTCAAGCGCTTCCAGATAGCCCCGAAGCGCACCGGGGTCGGGCGCGATGAACACGCTGCCCTCCCCCAACACGGCATCGCCGCTGAACAGCACCGGGCCGTGGATAAAGGCGAGGTGGTCAGGCGCATGGCCGGGGGTCGCGATCGCCTCAAGTGGTCCGAAGCGATCACCGTCCTTCAAGGTGACATCGACCGCCCCGCGGGCCGCCGCGAGCGGAACGTCATCAAACATCCGCAGCAGTTCCGGCACTCCTTCAGAGTGGTCGTGGTGATCATGGGTCAACGCCACCCCACCGAGCCCACCGCGTTGCTCGATCTGTTCCGCCAGCGCGCTCAGATGCTCAGATAGCAGGGGGCCGGGATCGATCAGCCAAGCCGGGTTACGCCCCACGATCCAGCTGTTGGTTCCGCTCAGCGACAGCGGGCTCGGATTGTTCGCCCGGACGCCGACTACGTCATCGATCTCAACCACAAGGATGGTCACCGCCGGAGCATGTCACGGCAGGGATGCTTGAATCGTCAACAATGGCGGTTTCTGGGGAGACGCAGGAAGAGCTGGCGGTTGAGGCCGAGCTGGTCGAAGAAGTCGAGCGCGACGAGGCCAAGGCAACTCGTTCGCTGTGGTTAGGACTGATCTCGCTCGGCATCCTGGTGCTGTTGGTCGTCGCTTTGGTGCTGGCGGTACCTGGCCTGCACGACGTCGGGCACCGCATCGCCGACATGTGGCTGCCTGACGTGGGACTTGGGGTTGTGTTCGAGATCCTCTCCTGCCTCGGTTACGTACTCGCCTTTATGCAGGTCTTCGATCGCGCGCCGCTCAGGCTGGCGGCCCGTGTCGCCCTCAGTGAGCTGGCGTTTGGCACCGCGGTGTCGCTGGGCGGCGCAGGCAGCATCGCGATCGGCACACTTCTACTGACCGAGCGTGGCGCTCCTGCCGGGCGGGTCGTCGAGCGCTCGGCCGTACTGTTTCTTTTGACCAGCGCGATCAACGTGATCGTGCTCGCGGTGGTCGGCTTGCTTGCCTGGGTGGGGATCCTGCCAGGCACAACCGACCCTCTGCTGACATTGCTCCCAGGCGGGATCAGCCTCCTGGTGTTCGTTGGCTTCTTCGCACTGCCGCGGATCTGCGATCGCTTTGTCACGGACCGCTACACGGGCAAGATCGCCGGCGGACTGCGGAACACCGCCAAGGTCGTCGCCGACACCAAGCACTTGCTGTTTACGACCGACTGGCGACTGGTCGGGGCATTCGCCTTTCTGCTGGCCGACATCTTCGTTCTGGTGCTTTGCTTCGCTGCGCTGGGGAAGTACCCGCCGATCGCGGTGATCGTCTTGGCCTACCAGATCGGGTACATGTCGAACTTAATTCCGATCCCCGGCGGGATCGGGGTCCTCGACGGTAGCTTCGTAGCGATGTTCGCGCTGTTCGGTGTCGGAGTCGGCGAGGCGACCAGCGCGACGATCGTTTACCACGCGATCTCACTGTGGGTGCCGGCGCTGTGGGGAACAATCGCCTTCATCCTGCTACGGCGTACGCGCAAGGAGCCGCTGGTACTCAGGCCGCCACGGGCGGAACGCAAGGCACTCCGGGCCGCAGCTCGCAACGCGCAGACTTAGCCCTATGCGGCGAGTAGGTCCGAGGCCCGCTGCGCCGCTTCGGTCCGGTTGCGGACGCCGAGCTTGCGGTACAGCGCGTGCGCATGCTTCTTGACCGTTTCGGTGCCAACGTGCATCACCTCTGCGATCTCCCGGTTCGTCGCGCCGGTTGACAGCAGTGCGAGCACTTCCCGCTCGCGCTCGCTAAGACCGCGTGGCGCCGAAGCCTGCTGACGCGGCTGGCGACGCGGGTGTTGGTGTTCGCCGACCAACGCACCACGGACTGTGCGCACGACCTCAATCGGTGTGCAGTTGGGGCCGAGGAAGCCGACCGCGTCGAGTGCCGTAGGCGGGACCGCGGCTGCCGCACGGGTGCGGGAGCTGAGCACGATCGGCATCGCCCGATGGGCGGCACGCAGCGGCGCGACCTCCGCCGCGGCAAAGGGCCCCGCGTTGCTGACGTCGACAATCGCCACTTCCGGGCGATGCCGCGCGGCCAGCTCGGCAGCGGCGTCGCGCTCCGCGGCGAGCAGGCAACGTGAAACCCATGGCTGGCGCTGGAGCAGCACCGCAAGGCCAATCCGAGTTATGGCGTGTGAGTCAAGGATCAGGACCTGGATCGAGTCGTTAGGCAGATCCACAGCAGGTTGAAGTTCGGCTAGTGCACTCATGGGTGCTAATACTAGTGAACTGATCGACTTTATGGGTATTGTCCTGAAAAGAGCGAAAACGTCGCCGCCAGCAGCGGCTCGGTCAGCTCGGGCAAACTGTCAGCCCCGCGGGTTCGCAGGTGCTCACGGATCAGCTCGTCGAGCCCGCCTGTGTGGAGCTTGAACACCTCCAGCGGCAGCTCGGGAATCTCTGGATTCGCACGGCGCGCCTGCTCGTGGATCCGACGCGTGCGCTCAGTGAACAACGCGAGAATCTGCGAGCGGCGATCGACAGCAGCCGCCCCCGCGCCGAACACCTCGACGTGCAGAGCGATCGCGAACGCCGGCTCCGCAGCGAGTGTCTGCAGGTAGGTCGTCAGGTCCGAACGGGTGTGCTGATGCCAGTCGCCATGCGCCGCGAGCCCCTCCCACGCTGCACGCATCTGCACAAGCACGAACTCGACGCCGAAGTCGAACGAGGCCAAGAAGCAGCTCTCCTTGTCCTGGAACTGCTGATAGAAGGTCGTCCGGGAGACGTTCGCGCGTTCGACGATGTCGGCGACCGTCGTCGCGGCATAGCCCTTGTCCGCCACGGCCTGGACGATCGCCCACAACAGCCGCCCTCGTTGCGACTCGCGAACCGCTTCCACCGACAGCCGGTGACGCCCGCTGGGCAGACGGTCAAGCGCTGGCAGTGGGAAAACGTTCGAATCCACCTGACCGAGAGTAGCGACTTGTGTACTGACGCGTGCTTCATGTATCTTGGCGTACATAGAGAGGGCCCAACCGAGGAGAGAGGCGTCTGATGAGCCGGATTGGTGTTGTGCGAGCTCGATTGCTCGTGGCAGTAGGGACAGGACTCGTGATCGCTGGCACGTCGCTCGCCTTTGCCGGCAGCGCCCAAGCTGCAGGCGTGTTGCTGCCGAGCCAGGACCCCTTCTACGACGTGCCGGCCGGGATCAGCCCTGACGCCAACGGGACGATCCTCGCATCGCGCTCGGTAACCGCCTACTTCCTCGGTCTGCCCGATCTCGCCAATGCCTGGCAGGTCAAGTACAAGTCAACTGACAACTCAGGCAATGCCACGGCCGATGTGACGACGATCCTCGTGCCGGACCTTCCCTACGTCGGACTCGGATCGCGCCCGCTTGTCTCCTACCAGACCGCCGAGGACGCGGCGGGGTCGCAGCGCACGCCGTCGTATGCGCTTGAAAGCGGCCTGCAGAACGTGCCGTACATGTCAGAGGCGAGCCTGACCTCCAACTCCGAGGCCGAGACCGGCCTGATCGAGCTGGCGCTGGCACGCGGCTGGGCCGTCACCGTCCCAGATTACGAAGGCCCCAACTCGGACTTCCTTGGTGCCGAGGGCGAGGGCGCCGGCGTGCTCGATGCGATCCGCGCGACGCTCGCGTTCAGCGCCACTGACGGAATCAGCCCAACGACCGATGTCGCGATGTGGGGCTACTCAGGCGGATCGTTCGCCACCAGTGTTGCCGCACAGATGCAACCGACCTACGCACCCGAGCTGAAGCTGACCGGGATCGCGCTCGGCGGCGAGGTCGCCAACGTCGAAAGCACGATCGAGTCGTTCAGCGGCTCCTATCTAGGTGGGGCGCTGGCGATGGGCTTTGCCTCCGTGAACCGGGCCTACCCGCTAGCGGATCTGACCCAGTACCTCAACCCAACGGGCCTCGCCGATGTGGCGGCGGCCGCCAGCGATTGCTTGGCAACTGCCGCCCAACAGTTCCCTGAGCTGTCGATCGCAGACATTGCGACGGATCCGAACGTCCTGACCGACACTCCGGCGGTGAGCAACTTGCTGTGGTCGATCAGCCCACTGGGGATTGCCGGTACCCCGACTGCACCGGTGTACGACTACCACTCGATCAACGACGAGTTTGCGCCGATCGCTCCGGACCGGCAGCTGATGGACCGCTACTGCGCGGCTGGTGTCGCAGTCGACCACGTCGAGAGCCTCGCCTCGGAACACATCAGCCTGACGGTGACCGGCGCGCCCGGCGCAATCGTCTGGCTGGAAGGTCGCTTTGAAGGCCTCCCGGCACCAAACGACTGTGCCGACATTCCGGCGCCTGGCACACCGACAATCGGCGGGCAGGCGTTCGACGGCCAGATACCGCAGCCGGGCTCAACGATCACGGGCGATCCGGATCCGCTGCTGCAGCTGATCGGCGACCTCTAGGAAAGAGCGTTGGGCGGGGTCGACAGCGTCGACGCCGGCGCGCCGGAGTCGATCGACCTATAGCCTCAACAGTCAGCTACTGCTCGTAGCCCTCGACGGTGTCAGCGTCGCGCTCCGACGCCCAACTTGCCGGCTCACCCGCGTCTTTCAATGCTTGGCGTTGACGCCGCAAGTCCCACAGGCGATCCAGGTCAACGCGAATCTCCTCCAGGCGATTGGCGTGTCGGTGCTCGTCCTGCATCCCAGCGGACTCGTCCTTCTGAAGCGACTCACGCTCTGACTCCAACTGCTCGATCTGGGTCTCGATGTCGCTGTCGGTGGTCATACGCATCCCTCCGTAGTCGAAAACTGGCATCCGCAACGGTATCTGAGCCGACGGGGACGGCCAGTCAAGTGTCGCCGTACCGATCGCGCACCTGGAAACCACCGACGATGCAAGCAATCGCGCGGTCGGGCTAGCCGTGGCCGCTCCCGGGCGACGACCAGCCATCTGTCGGCTACACCTCAGGTGGCCGAAACAGCGGCAAGCGAGCGATGGTGCTTCTAGCCCAAGCGGAAGCTGCCCGTGGTGTCGCCTAGCCTGGCGACCATGCGAAGGATTTTGGTGACTGGAATGTCGGGAACAGGGAAGTCCAGTGCGCTGGCGGAACTGGCGGAGCTGGGCTTTCGCGCGGTTGACACTGATGTCGGAGGTTGGAGTGAGTGGTCTGACGCGGAGGGTGGATACGTCTGGCGCGAGGACCGGATGACTGCACTGCTGGCGGAGGATGTGGGGCCGGCGCTGTATGTCTCGGGGACGGTCTCAAACCAAGGCCGCTTCTATGACCGTTTTGACGCGATTGTGCTGCTGAGTGCCTCGGCTGAAGTCCTCCTTGGCCGAATCGAGAACCGCTTGACGAACACCTACGGCAAGACTGATGAGGAGCGAGAACTGGTTCTGCGCCATTTGGCCGAAGTCGAGCCGCTTCTGCGAAGAACCTGCACACACGAGCTTGACGCTGGCGAGCCTCTTGCGAGCGTCGTCGAACAACTCGCAGAACTCGGTAGCGAGCGTTCCGCCTAGATCGACAAGAAAGTCGTCGTTCGCGTCGCTGCTTAGCCGCTGAACCAGTTCTCGTGGTGCTGGTCTCGTTCGCCACGGCCCGCAGAGAAAGCGGCGATTTCGGTTGCTCAGATGTCGAGGAGGAAGCACAGAGCGCGGCCGATATCGAATAGAACGGTGTCGGCCACCGAGCCGAGTCGAGCGATCAGTCGCTGTTCGGAGACG
>Ga0302314_10000886_pt1 | contig 55644 bp, 59 predicted proteins | sample III_Palsa_N2_3_FD_200533 | JGI IMG/M metagenome (GOLD analysis project Ga0302314, IMG submission 200533) | Peat permafrost microbial communities from Stordalen Mire near Abisko, Sweden - III_Palsa_N2_3 | ecosystem: Environmental > Terrestrial > Soil > Palsa > Peat permafrost | place: Sweden...
AGCACGCTTCGAGCGCGGCGAGCTCGTCGAACGCGAACAGCTCACCGCAGCCTAATCAGCACATCACATCCACAGGATTTGACAATTGCTCAGGTCGGTGTAGGAGGTGCGGTACAACCGGTTCGCCAGAAAGCTGAGGAAGCCGTTGCCCGCAGCGCGCAGCCAGGTCAGATCGGAGCTTCCACCGCCGGCCAGAAACCGGCTGCCCTTCGCGAAATCGGCCCCTGAGGTAAGGGCCCGCAGGAAGTTGGATATCTCGCCGGGGTGCGCGGAACCGTCCGCGTCGAGCATGACGATCACCTCGCCGGTGCAGGCGGCGAACCCGCAGGCCAGAGCATTGCCCTTACCGCGGCGGGTTTGCTCAACTATGACAATGTCGGGCCGCTGCTTGTGAGCAACGGCGATCGTGTCGTCGACCGAGCCGCCGTCCACGAGAACCACCTCGTGTAGGCAGCCGGGCAGGTTGTCCAGCACCCACGGCAGATTCCGCGCCTCGTTCTTCGCAGGGATGACTATGCTGACTCGGGGCGATTCGGGCGGTAGCGGCGGCACGGCGGGCGCGTCGGCCCGCCTCGGTACACAGCGGGCTTCGCCCGATGCTTCGTACTCGTATCCAGCACTCATTACCCCACCTTTATGAGTCTTGTCCCGCCCTTAATTTGCACTGACCCGTCGCGTCGGGCCACGCTGCGCTGAGCAACGGTGCTGAGGCGCGCCGCACGTCAGCTTCCGCGCCCTCGCCAGCGCGGCCCGGTGGACATTGGCGGAAGAATGTTCGGGATTGCAGAGTCATTGCTCCCGGAAGAGGTCGACACACCCTCCGAGCTCTGACATTCGAATTGTAATACGCCGCGAGTGCCGAGCGGTGATGATCTCAATCTTGCGCTTGCGTGAATGATGAACGGCATAATCACATGATGGATGTGAACATCTGCCGGCTTGTTCCCAATACAGTGAACTGCAGGGTTATGGCACACACTACACGCCCTGTCAGGCGAACCAGCCGGGAATCGAAGTCTGGACGCTAGCGGCGCAGCCCGGCCACGACAGAAGCCTCGGCTTGTGCGGGCGATCCGATTTCCCGGGCATCGGCCGGGCTGACCGACGGCCGCACGGTCAGTTCGGCGCCCTCAGACATATCTGACCTGCGCAATCAGAGGATCGCTACGTTGTGCAGCATCGGGAGAGCAGCTTCGCTTGGGACCAAGACGCCGTGTTCTCGTGATTCCGGCAGCCTCCCCCAGAGGGGCGCGAAGTATCGCGCGCCCCGCCTGCCAGCAACTTGGATTGGCTCCACGCGAACGAATTGATCTATCCGTCCAGGCCCTCAATACACCGAGGATTCTGGAGGATCCCCTCTGCAATCTCGGGTCGACGCTTATTCACATAGTTGAGAACTGTGGAGTACGACGCCAGATCGAAACCGAACTCCTCGGCTAGTCGCTGATGGATTCGCCGTGCCGTGAGTTTCCGCTCGGCCGGAGCAGTCAGGTCCTCCCTCAGCATCCGGTCTATCCAGCCTTTGGCAGGTTCCAACACTGTCACCCTCGGCTCGGACGCCTTACGCAGCGGTGGCACCGCGGACTCCAACGCCTGCCGCACCGTACGACGGTGAACGCCGTACCGCTGCGCCAGGGCGCGCTGGGACACCGTCGGATCGAGACGCTTGTCACGACGGATCCTCGCGAACAGTTCGGCGCGCGGCAGACCCACTGTGCACTCCCCACTCGACCACTACCAGCGCCACGGCCTCTCACAAGACCGTGGTTCGACACGCCCAACTCTGACGTCGTCGCTTACACGGCCCAGCGCATTCACTCGAAAGTGGGCGTGTCACTGCGGATCGTGTCCCTTGTCGTGGTGCAGCCGATCTATGGGGTGGGCGCGTGGGTGGTACTGGGGAGTGCGGGGGCGCTTTCGGGGAGTTCGGTGGGGCGGAGTTGGTCCATGCTGCCTTCGGGCAGGTGGTGGCGGGGGAAGGCGATCCACTCGTCGTGGAGTCCTCTCAAGCCGATCGAGTCCGCCCAGTCTCGCTGGCGCGCGGTGAGTGCGCCCCCACCTGGTCCCGCTCGCGCGCGCGGGAGCGCGGTTCGCACGCGGCATCCTGGCCGAATCCATGCGGCGAAGAAGAGAGGCCGTCACGTGGCAGCATCGGGCACCGTCAAGTCGTGGCTAGACGGGTGTCTGGCACACGCCGAGGTCGACGAACGTCGAGCAATGATCGGAACCTGTGGATCAGTTCGGTGAGGGCGTACCCTCCCGAGTGATCGTTCGAGGTCATCGAGCAGGCCGACGCGCCAACGTCGGCTGGGAGGGCACGCCCTGCGCTAACCGTAGTCAATGTCGACGGCACCACGCCGAACGGCTCCCTGAGCGACGAGATCGTCCGCGAAGGCGTCCGGCGCATGCTCGCCGCAGCTCTTGAGATCGAGGTCAACTCGTACCTGGCCGAGCTGGCCGATTCCCGTGACGAACACGACCGACGCCTGGCGGTACGCAACGGCTTCCACGCCGAGCGGACCGTGGTCACCGGCGCCGGGCCGGTGCAGGTCAAGGCGCCTCGGGTGAACGATATGCGGACCGATCCGGACACCGGTGAGCGCCGGCGATTCTGCCACCGTGGGCCCGCAAGACCCCGAAGGTCTCTGAGGTGTTGCCGCTGCCGTACTTGCACGGGCTGTCCATCGGTGACTTCATCCCGGCCCTAGAGCAGCTCCTCGGCTCGGCCGCCGGGCTCTCGGCTGCCACCGTCACCCGGCTCACGACCCAGTGGGTCGATGACCACAAGGCGTTCCAGGTTCGCGACCTGTCCCGGACCGACTTCGTCTACGTGTGGGCCGACGGTGTGCACTTCAAGGTGCGCCTGGAGGAGGCGAAGGCGTGCGTCCTGGTGCTCGTGGGCGTGTGCGCCGACGGGAGCAAGGAGCTGATAGCCATGGACGCCGGCTACCGGGAGTCCGGAGAGTCGTGGGCCAACCTGCTGCGCGATGCCGCCAGGCGGGGGATGCGCGCCCCGGTGTTCGCCGTGGGCGACGGCGCCTTGGGCTTCTGGAAGGCGCTGCGCGAGGTGTTCCCCGGCACGCGCGAACAGCGCTGCTGGGTTCACAAAACGGCCAAGGTCTTGGACGCTCTTCCGAAATCGGCCCAGCCGGCGGCGAAGAACGCGATCGCCGAGATCTGGGGCGCCGAGGACAAGACAAGGAGCACGCCGCCACGGCGATCCGCGTGTTCGCCAGACACTACGGCGCGAAGTTCCCGAAGTCCGTGGCGAAGATCGTCGAGGATGAAGTGGTACTGCTGGCGTTCTACGATTACTCGGCCGAGCACAGGAGGATTCACCTGCGGACTACCAACCCGATCGAGTCCGCATTCTCCACCGTTCGGCTGCGCACCAAGGTCACCCGCGGCGCCGGGTCCCGGACCGCCGCGCTGGCCATGACCTTCAAACTCATCGACTCCGCCCAACAGCGCTGGCGCGCGGTCAATACCCCGCACCTGGTCGCCCTGGTCCGCGCCGGAGCCCGCTTCGAACGCGGCGTGCTGGCCGAGCGGGAGGATACGGTGGCGGCGTGAGTAGCGAACCGGCGGAGCACACTCGCTTCCACGACTACGTCCACGCCCTGGCACGGGTGTCGGATAACGATGAGAGCATGCTCCTCGCCGATGTCCTCGCCGATCCCGACCACGCGATGGCCGAGGCCGCGATCCTGGGTCATCTCGACCGCCGAGCCGCAGCCCTGGGCGACGGCGAGGCGTTCAACACCTGGTCCCAGCAACTTGCCGTGGTCCTTCACGGACGCGTGCTGCCCGAACGTCGCTTGCGCGAGTGGTCGCTGATCAAGGACATCGACTCCGAGCAGGCCTGGAATACAGCGGACCTCGTCGAGGCCTCCGACTGGCTGCAACGCCACGTCGTCGAACGAACCGCCTCCCAGCAGGCCCTGACCATCCTCGCCGGCCAAGGGCGAAGCAGACGGATCAGGAACGCGGCACACGCCCGCCTCAAGCAACGGCTTAGCTGACCTGATCACAGGACACTGTGCCATCCATGAAGAGCCTCACCCACAGGTCTTGATTATTTCTCGTGAACGTCCGCATCGCGTACGGGTCGGTGCCGGCAACGGCAGAGAACACGTGGAGGGTTAACCTCTCTGGGTCGAGCTCCCTGGGAGTGCGCATGGCGCGGGGCGTTCAGCCAGGCACTTCACGAAGCCGGTGCACATGGGTTGACTGCAAAAGCCCATGCGAGATTCAGGCGATTTTGAGCCCACGCGGGATATTCGATCTCGCGAGATGCCATGTCCGGGCGGCAAACGGCCAGGTCGGGTGCCCGGAACGGGATTCGAACCCGTACGACCTCTCGGTCTGGGAGGTTTAAGCTCCTTGTGTCTGCCGTTCCACCATCCGGGCGTGCGCGGTGCGCCGGGATAGCGTAGCGGCTCGGCGGGGGCTTAGGCGAAGGCGCGGGCGGCGCGACGCAAGTCGTGCTCGTGGACGATCGCGGCGGCGTAGCAGTGCGGGAGGTCGAACTCGTACCGCAGCCAGTTGACGCGCTCTTCGAAGCGGGAGAGGCCGGGGCCGGCGTCTACCTCGCGGAACCAGTCGGTCAACGCGCGGCCGGTGACCTGGGGGATGCGGGCGAGCAGGTTGCGATGAGTCTGATCGGAGTGGTGCATCGACATAAGGGCGTCTCCCGAGGGGGAACCGGAGTACCGGATATGGGGAAATGACGGTTGTCGGGGGCGTGACCGGCCCGTGACTTGACTGTGCCTGAGCTTCGCGCTTCAGGCAACCCCCGGAAGCGGGCGAATCCGTGCGGATGGGCCTTGGCGCAACGGACGGGCGGGTGAATAGGCGGGTAACGGCGTGGGCACGTCTTGGCTGGATTAGGCTGGACGAGTGCAACACCTGGCTACCGTGGAGTCCGTTTCCGTCCGACTCGAGACCGTGCTGACCCGGCTTTCCGCGCACTTCCGCGGCATGCCGGAGTCCAAGCTGCTCGGTCGGCTGCCGGACGGGCGGTCTCGGGCGGCCGCGGGGCACGAGCTGGCCGGTCGGGTGGCGCTCGCGGCGCAGGGGGTGGAGGACCGCGGCGAGGCGGCGGCGCCCGCGTGGCGGCGGTTGCCGTTCGAGGGGCCGTTCGTGGTCGGGGATCAGATCGGGGTCACCGGGCATGACCTGCTTGTCGCGTGCGCGTGCGCGAGCATGAGCGCGATGGCGGACGAAGCCTCGAGGGCTGCGGGCGAGGGCGAGGTGTGGGCGCCGGGGGAGGGGCGACGCGGTGAGCGGTTGGGGATTGAGGAACTGCTGGGGAGGGTGCTGGCCGCGGCTGAGGAATTGGCGCGAAGGCTGTAGGGCTACAGCGCCATCTGAAAGCACCACCTGTAGTGCTGATCGGGGAAGTGGGGGGAAGAGCTTGCGACGGAGCCCGGTGGGTCACGGCTAGAACATCGCCGTGACCCACCGGGCTCCGCTCAGCGCAGCCAGCGTCAGCTCAGCCGCTCGATGATCAGCGCCATACCCTGACCTCCACCCACGCACATCGTCTCTAGGCCGAACTGCTTGTCGTGCGTGCGCAGCGAGTTGATCAGGGTGGTGGTGATCCGCGCGCCGGTCATGCCGAAGGGGTGGCCTACGGCGATGGCGCCGCCGTTGACGTTCAGGCGGTCGATGTCGATGCCGAGGTCGCGGTACGACGGGATCACCTGGGCCGCGAAGGCCTCGTTGATCTCGACCAGGTCGATGTCGCCGATCGTCATTCCGGCCCTGGCCAGCGCCTGCTTGCTCGCCTCGACCGGGCCGAGGCCCATGATCTCCGGCGACAGGGCCGTCACGCCGGTCGACACGATGCGCGCCAGCGGGGTGAGGCCCAGGTCGCGGGCCTTGGTGTCGGACATGATGACCAGCGCGGCGGCGCCGTCGTTGAGGGGGCAGCAGTTGCCTGCGGTCACGCGGCCGTCCGGGCGGAAGACGGGCTTGAGACCCTCGACGGCCTCCAGGGTCACGCCGGCGCGGGGGCCGTCGTCCGCGGAGACGACCGTGCCGTCGGGCAGGGTGACGGGGGTGATCTCGCGGGACCAGAAGCCCTCGGCGATCGCCTTCTCCGCGAGGTTCTGCGAACGCACGCCGAACTCGTCCATGTCCCGGCGGGTCACGTCCTTGATCTGCGCCAGGTTCTCGGCCGTCTGGCCCATCGCGATGTAGACGTCCGGCAGTTCGCCGCTCTCGCGCGGGTCCGCCCACGTCTCCGCGCCCGCCTCGGCCCGCTTCACGGTGCGTGCCAGGGCGTCGCCGTACAGCGGGTTCTGCGTGTTCGGCCACGAGTCGGAGCTGCCGCGCGCGTAGCTGGAGACCGATTCGACGCCGGCGCTGATGAACACGTCACCCTCGCCCGCCCTGATCGCGTGCAGCGCCATCCGTGTGGTCTGCAGCGAGGAGGCGCAGTAGCGGGTCAGCGTGGTGCCGGGCAGGAAGTCGTAGCCGAGCAGGGTGGCGACGACGCGGGCCATGTTGAAGCCGGACTCCCCGCCCGGCAGGCCGCAGCCGAGCATCAGGTCGTCGATCTCCCGCGGATCGAGCTCGGGCACCTGCTCCAGCGCGGCACGCACGGCCGCCGCGGCCAGGTCGTCGGGCCGCAGGTCCTTGAGCGACCCCTTGCCCGCGCGCCCGATCGGGGTGCGGGCGGCGGCGACGATGACGGCTTCGGGCATCGGTGGTCACTCCTCGGTTCCGGCGCGCGCACGACTGCCGCGCACGCGCGCGCGACTGCTCTGTCGGAACCGACGCTACCGGAAATGTTACTCGCCGGTAAGGGCGGCGAGGCCGATCGCCGTGTGCGGGGTCAGCCGCCAGGCCGCCGAGGCGAGCGAGGGCAGCAGCGCCGCGACCGCGGACCGGTAGCCCTCGGCCGAGGGGTGGAAGCGGTCAGGGCCGAACATCTCCTCGGCCCGCTCGGCGAACTCCGGGCCGAGCAGCGCGCCGATCGGCACCGAGCTGCCCCCGGCCGCGGTCACCGCCTGGCCCTGCAGCAGCGCGAGCTGCCTGCTCCACCGGCGCGCCAGCCAGCGCAGCGGCGGCTGGACCGGCCGGATCGTGCCCAGGTCGGGGCACGTGCCGACGACCACCTCGCAGCCGACCGCGCGCAGCCTCGCGACCGCCTCGCCGAGTTGCCGCGCAGCTTCCCGCGCCGGCATCCGGTGTGTGACGTCGTTCGCCCCGATCATGATCGCGGCCAGCTGCGGCGCGTTGTCGGGCCCGTCCTCGAGCAGCCCGTCTACCTGCTCCTCGAGCCGGTCCGAGCACGCCCCGACCCGCGCCTGATTGCGGTAGAGCACCGGTCGGCCGGTGTGCTCCACCAGCGCCTTCGCCAGCAACGCGCCCGGCGTCTCCTCGGCCTCGTGCACGCCGTAGCCCGCGGCCGTCGAGTCGCCCAGGATCGCCAGGCGCAGCGGACGCTCGCCCGGTTCGGCCAGTTCCTCGCCGTAGAGCCCGTCCGCGAAGGGCGGCACGTGCTGCGGCGGCCCGATCGTCCTGCGGGCCAGCTTGGCCTCGGCCATCACAAGGCCGATCGATGCTCCGGCCAGCACCGATAATCCGCCACCACTCAGTAACGCGGCCGCTGCCGCCTTCCTCGGTGAAAAGCCCATCTGCACAGCTCCTCTCCCCAGTACCAGGAAGATACCCGTTTCATGGTCCTCAACGACGCCAATCGCACGCGAAGCGCCGATAGTGTTGGCCCATGCGTTATGTCGAATCGGTGATCGACCTCGTCGGCGACACCCCGCTGGTCAAACTCAACTCGGTGACGAGCGGCCTGCGTGCCACCGTCCTGGCGAAGGTCGAGTACCTCAACCCGGGCGGCTCGGTGAAGGACCGGATCGCGCTGCGGATGATCGAGGCGGCCGAGCAGTCCGGGCAGCTGCGCCCTGGCGGCACGATCGTGGAGCCCACCAGCGGCAACACGGGGGTCGGCCTGGCCATGGTGGCCCAGCGCAAGGGCTACAAGTGCGTGTTCGTCTGCCCGGACAAGGTCTCCCAGGACAAGATCAACGTCCTGCGGGCCTACGGCGCGGACGTGGTCGTCTGCCCGACCGCCGTCGCCCCTGAGCACCCTGACTCCTATTACAACGTCTCGGACCGGCTCGTCCGCGAGATCCCGGACGCCTGGAAGCCGGACCAGTACTCCAACCCCAACAACCCGCTCTCGCACTACCATTCCACCGGCCCCGAGCTGTGGGAGCAGACCGACGGCCGGATCTCCGCGTTCGTCGCGGGCGTCGGCACCGGCGGCACGATCAGCGGCACCGGGCGGTACCTGAAGGAGGCGTCCGAGGGCCGGGTCAAGATCATCGGCGCCGATCCGGAGGGCTCGGTCTACTCCGGCGGCACCGGCCGTCCTTACCTGATCGAGGGCGTCGGCGAGGACTTCTGGCCGGAGTGCTACGACCGGGAGGTCACCGACGAGGTCATCGCGGTCTCCGACAAGGACGCCTTTCTGATGACCCGCCGGCTGGCCCGCGAGGAGGGCCTGCTGGTCGGCGGCTCCTGCGGGATGGCCGTCGTCGCGGCGCTGCGGTACGCGGAGCGGCTGACGAAGGACGACGTGGTCGTGGTGCTGCTGCCGGACTCCGGCCGCGGCTACCTGTCGAAGATCTTCAACGACGAGTGGATGGCCGACTACGGCTTCCTGACCCCGCCCGGACAGGAGGCCACGGTCATGGACGTGCTCAACCGCAAGGGCCCGCAACTGCCCGACCTGGTGCACGTCCACCCGCACGAGACCGTCGCACTGGCCATCGACACGCTGCGCGAGTACGGCGTCAGCCAGATGCCGCTGGTCAAGGAGGAGCCGCCGGTAATGGCGGCCGAGATCGTAGGCTCGGTGGTCGAGCGCGACCTGCTCGACGCGCTGTTCACCGGCCGGGCGAAGCTCACCGACTCGCTGGAGGAGCACAAGAGCGCGCCGCTGCCGCAGGTCGGCTCCGGCGAGCCGATCAGTGCCCTGATGGCGGTGCTGGAGAAGGCGGACGCGGCGGTCGTCCTGCTCGAGGGCAAGCCGCGCACCGTCGTATCCCGCCAGGACCTGCTGGCCTTCCTGGCCGGACGGTAGGGGCGGCCCTACCCTGGGAAGGGCAGGCCACCGGCTGGGGACCGGCGTGACGCTGGCGCAGACTCGAGGACGTCAGGGAAGGTCCCGGAGAACTCGGAGTCGAAGATGTCCAGCGTGAACCAGTCCCCGGCCGACGCGGTGCCGGTCGAGCCGCAGGTCGCTGCGGCACCGGAACCGGCCCCGGCACGCCGCCGCGTCTCCTTCTGGCGCGCCCCGTTCGTCCGCCGCACCTGGGCCGAGCTGCTGTACGGCCTTATCGGACTGCCACTCGCGGCGTTCGGTTTCAGCGTGTCGGTGGGCTTCGTGTCCGCCGGCATCGGCACCGCCGTCACGGTCATCGGCTTCTTCGTGCTGGCCTTCGCGGTCATCCTCGGCCGCTGGCTCGGCGCGCTCGACCGCGGCCTGCTCAACAACCTGCTCGGCGAGCGGATCCAGAAGCCGCGCCGGTTCACCCGGACCCGGCGCGGTCCGATCGGCTGGGCGTTGGCCCGCATCGCCGACCCGGTCGGCTGGCGCGGTCTCGCGTACCAGATCGTGCGTTTTCCCCTGGCGGTGGCCACTTTCGTCATCACGGTGACATTCTGGTCGTACACGCTGGCCGGATTGACGTACTGGGCTTGGCGCCCGTTCATGCCCGCGCAGATGGGCTACGACGGCCTCTTGCATCGTGGCGCGTCCCTGTGGAACTCGCAGCGCAGCGGCTACTTCCTCGACACCTGGCCGCGGGTACTGGCCACGGCGCTGATCGGCATCGCGCTCTTCTGGCTCACGCCGTGGATCGTGCACGGGTTCGTCTCCCTGGATCGGATGCTCGGACGCGGCCTACTCGGCCCGACCTCGGCCTCGCAGCGGGTGCGCGAACTCGAGCTCAGCCGCAGCGACGCGGTGGCCACTTCCAACGAGCAGTTGCGCCGGATCGAGCGTGATCTGCACGACGGCACGCAGGCCCGCCTCGTCGCCCTGGCGATGAACCTGGGGCAGGCCAAGGAGGATCTGTCCAGCGACGACCCGGTGGCCGCCGCGCGTGCCAAGGCCCTGATCGAGGGCGCGCACCAGCAGACGAAGGAGACGCTGACGGAGCTGCGGGACCTGGCCCGCGGGATCCATCCGCCGATCCTGGACAACGGGCTCGAGTCGGCGCTCACCTCGCTCGGCGCACGCTCGCCGATCCGCGTCAACCTGGACATCGACCTGCCGAGACGCCCCTCGATGACAGCCGAGACGATCACCTACTTCGCGATCGCCGAGCTGCTGACGAACGCCGTCAAGCACAGCACCGCGAGCGCGATCAGCGTCCGGCTGCGGCCTCGCGGCGAGGAGATCGTCTTCTCGGTGGCGGACAACGGGCGCGGCGGCGCGGTGATCGGCGGTGGCAGCGGGCTCGACGGGGTGCAGCGGCGACTGGCGACGGTGGACGGCACACTGGAGCTGGACAGTCCGTTGGGCGGCCCGACCACGGTCACCGGGGTCCTGCCGTGCGACGCGTAGGCGGGGAATAGGGGAGTAGGGAAACACTGTGCGCATCGTCATCGCGGAAGACTCGGCCATCTTGCGGGCCGGTCTCGCCCAACTGCTCACGCTGCGCGGGCACGAGGTGTCCGCGCAGGTCGCGGACGCGGCGGCGGCGATCGGCGCTGTTCGCGAGGCGGCGGCGCGGGACGACGGCCCGGACGCGGTCGTGATGGACATCCGGATGCCGCCGACGTTCACCGACGAGGGCATCCGGGCCGCGCTGGAGTTGCGCGGCGCGCACCCGAAGCTCGGCATCCTGGTCTTCTCGCAGTATGTCGAGGCGCGTTTCGCGGCGCGGCTGCTCGAGCACGGCGCGAGCGGCTTCGGCTACCTGCTCAAGGATCGCGTCGCGGACGTCTCAGAGTTCGTCGACGCGCTGACCCGGGTCGCCGCGGGCGGCACGGCGCTCGACCCGGAGATCGTCACCGCGATGCTGACCGCGAACGCTGATAAGGCGCTGGCCTCGCTGACCCCGCGCGAGTACGAGGTGCTCGGGCTGATGGCCGAGGGACGTTCGAACGCTGCGATCAGGCGTGCGCTGGTCGTCTCGGACGGCGCCGTGGAGAAGCATATCGGAAACGTCTTCAGCAAGCTCGGTCTTGAGCCGGGCGCGGACGAGCACCGACGGGTGGTCGCGGTGCTGCGGTATCTGGAGCGCCGTTAGCGGGTACGCGCGCGGCCGCGTCAGCGCTCGTTGCCCGCACGCAGCCAGGCTACATAGTCCGCGACGGCCTGTTCGGTGTCGTATACGGGCTCGTATCCGGTGTCTTGTCGCAGTCTGCTGATGTCCAGCCAGGTCGGCGGCTGCGTCGTCCGCGCGTCGTGGCCCTCGGCGAGAGTGAAGCCTTTGCCGGGGACCGCAATCGCGATCGCGTCGACGAGCTCGCGGTACGTCGTCGGCCGACCACCGGAGACGTTGTAGACGCGGTGCTCCAGCCGGTCGGCTAGCTGTAGCAGGGCGAGCGCGCGACCGCATTCGCGCACGTACATCAGATCAATGCCGTCGTCGGCATGCGGCGTGCGGCCGGCGGGCAGCGTGCTGAAATTCGGCTCCCCGCCTGCGACGGCGGCGTGCACGAGCTGCGGAACCGCGAAGAACCGCGACGTGGTGCGGCTGAGGGGGCCCCAGATCGCGCCGATTCGGGCCGCGTAGATCTCCATGCCGACAGCGACGCTCAGGTAGGAGGTGAGGATCTCGTTGGCTTTTTTCGCACTCGCGATCGCGTGGTGCGCGCTCAGGGGGAGGGGTGAGGACTCGCGCAGCGGGCTCGTGTCGCCGCCGTCGTATACGCCGATCGAGCTGGCGATGCCCACGCGCCGAACGTCCCACGCCTTCGCCGCCTCGACGATGTTCAGCAGCCCGACCACGTCGGCGCGGGCATCGGAGATCGGGTCGCCGAAGTACGCGCCGGCGAGATGGAGCACGCCGGTGATGTGGTGGCGCGAGCCGAGGTCGAGCAGCGCGCCGAGGTCCGCGACGTCGAGCCGCTCGATCACGACACGCTTGCCGATCTCCTCGTCGAGGAGCGGATTCGGGCCGGGTTCGCGCCGCTGCGCGAGCACGCAGGTCTCGCCGAGGTCGAGCAGCGCGCGGGCGGTGTGGGAGCCGATGAAGCCGAGGCCGCCGGTGATCAGGATCATCGTTCGTCACCTGCCGAGGTATTAGTCAGTTACAGTGATCGTCAGTAGTGCTGACAATCAGCGTAGCCCTTATTCTGAGGGTATGTCGAGGGACGTGTCTGACCAGGTGGAGCGCGAGTCGGAGTCGTCGGAACCGGGCGCCGAGCTGACCGGCCGACTTGGCTTCCTGTTCAAGCACGCCCAGCAGCGGTTGTACGAACTGACGTCCGCCGCGTTGGCTCCGTACGGCGTCAACGGCCGGGAGTTGGCCGTGCTGCTCGTGCTCGACGCTCTCGGCCCCACTTCGCAGCGCGACGCGGCCCGGCGCCTCGGCGTGGACCGCACGACCATGGTCGCGCTGATCGACGCGCTCGAGGCCAAGTCGGTGGTCGTGCGTCGACCGTACGAGGATGACCGGCGGCGCAATGTCGTCGAATTCACCGAGCGCGGCAGAGAGGTGTTCAGACAGGCCCGCGCGGCGAGTGACGAGGCCGAGCGCCGCTTCCTCGATCCCCTGGACGCTGCGGCGGCGGAGCGGCTCAAGGCGCAGCTCAGGGCCCTGTGCCGGTGATTCAGGGCAGCGTCGGCGTTACCTGCCAGTGAGTGCCCAGGACGGCCTGGATCTGCTGGATCGTCGCAGCGCCGCCCGCCAACTCGGGCTGCTGCTCGCCGTGCGTTCTCACGAGGGTGCCGCCGCAGCCGCTGGCCATCAGGCTCACTTGCGCGAGGATCGTGCCGCTGGCGGATTCGAAGTCGAGTGAGAGTCCGCCGCCGGAGTCGTTCGGGCAGCTGTAGGTGCCGATTGGGATTGTGGGCAAGGCGTTGATGATCTGGGCGACGCGGCTGATCTCGGTCTGGTCGGTGAAGGTCGCCGGAGCGCCGTCGCTGCTCTTGGGCCGCGGGAACTCGGGCGTGGCGACGAGCTTCGCGGCAGCCGGAATCGTCTCCTGAGCAGGACGAACTGGCTGGTAGACGACGACGGCCGAGAGCTGGATCCCGGTCGTTCCGCCGGGCAGCGTGAAGGCCTCGGCGTACACGGTGATCTGGTCGATGACGCCGGAACCGTTGCCCTGGAAGCCGATCAACGACGTGCCGGTGATCGACGGGATGAGGCCGGCCGTCGGATGGGCGCGCATCCAGGCGAGGGTGTCGGCCGCGCTGAGCGTGCTTCTCCACCAGGTCGTGCGCGTGACCATCGTGGAGGCCTGCGGCAGGAACGGGACCTGGACGAGTGCCGGCGCGTCGGATGGCCGGGCGGTCAGATGCACCGAGCCCGGCGGGACCTTGACCTCGCCGAGGAGCGTGATCGCCTCGTTCGTCGCCACTTGCACATTCGAAGTGCCCGGCGCGGCGGAATCACGCGTGGTCAGCGCGGCCCCGGCGCCGTGCGCCGAAATCGAGGCCGGCGTCGTTCCCGGGGCTTCGAGGTTGACCGCGACGAGCGCCCCGACGGCCGCCACGAGTCCGACGGCGGCTAGCCGCGCGAGGGGCACGAGCGGATTCAGCGGGTCGGTCGTCCGTCGCTTCTTCGCCTTCATGGCCCTTCGACGGTTGGCGCGGCTGCTGGGTTCCCTTTGCGGCGTATTTCTCGGTTGAAGCCCGGCTAGGGTTGGGCTGGTGGGCGAGTTGGAGGAGTTTCCCAAGGTCCGGCGGCTTGAGGCCGAGACGTTGCTCGAAGCCGTGCGTCGTCAGACCGGCGTCGCGTTCGTCGTATCAGGTTCTTTCGACGGAGGACAGGTCGGCGCGGCGCGCGTGCGTTGGCCGGATGGTCACGAGGGCGTGCTCAAGTGGCGGACGGACTTCAGCGTCGAGGAGATGAAGGCGGGCCCGCTCGCGGCGGCCGAGGTGCTGCGAACGCGAGGGTATCCGGCTCCTGCGACAGAGCTTGTCGTGCAGGTGGGGACGGCCGTTGTCACCGTGCAGGAGCTGTTGCCGGGGACGAAGACCGACTACCTGGACGATCGTCGCTTCGAGCAGGCGCTCGCGCTCAACGCACTGCACGTGGGAGCGCTGGCCGATCGGACGGACGTGCCCCGCATCAGCCTGTACCTGCGCGACGACGGCCCGGGTTATTGCCTGCACGAGCCGCTGCGGAAGTTCAGCGCGCGGACGGCCGACCTGGAGCGGAGGATCGCGAAGATCGGGGCCGAGTACGACGAGCGTATGCCAGGGTTCGATGTCGTCCACCAGGACTTCCACCCCGGCAACATGCTCAGCGTGGGCGGCGATTTGACCGCCGTGATCGATTGGGACGGCGCGGGAAGGGGCGGGGCCGGATTCGACCTCGTCACCCTGCGCTTCGGCATCCATCCGGCCGGAGCGGAGCGTCGTGTCATCGAACGCTTAGACGCGCTGCTGGACGAGCTGCCGGCGGACGTGCTGCGGCCCGCGTGGGCGCACATGAGCCTGCGGATGACTGACTGGGCGATCAGGCACTTCCCGAGTGACCAGGTCGCGACCTGGATCGCCCTGTCCGCGCAACGGCTCTAGCTCGCGTTCTTCTCCAGCCGCTCGGCCGCCGTGACGGTCTGGTCGAGCAGCACCGCGATCGTCATCGGCCCGACGCCACCCGGCACCGGCGTGATCAGGCTCGCCTTCGCGCTGGCCGACTCGAAGTCCACATCGCCGATGTTGCCCGGGTTATATCCGGCATCGATGACGACGGCGCCGGGCTTGACGGCGTCGCCCGGGATGAAGATGGGCCTGCCGACCGCGGCGATCAGCACGTCGGCCTCGCGGATGATGGCGTGCAGGTCGCGGGTGCGCGAGTGGCAGTAGGTGACGGTCGCGTCGCGGCCGAGCAGCAGCATGCCGACCGGCTTGCCGAGGATCGGGCTGCGGCCGACCACGACGGCGTGCCTGCCGCCGAGTTCGACCTCGTATTCGTCGAGCAGCCGCATGATGCCGCCCGGCGTGCACGAGGCGAAGCCGGGCAGGCCGAAGCTCATCGTCGCGAACGAGTGCAGGGTCACGCCGTCCACATCCTTGGCCGGGGCGATCGCCTCGAACGCGGCACGTTCGTCCACGCCGGGCGGGCAAGGGTGCTGGAGCAGAATCCCGTGCACCGCGTCGTCCGCCGACAGCTCGGCGACGGTGTCGACGACCTGGGAGGTGGTCGCGGTGGCGGGGAGGGCGACGTGGCGCGACTCGATCCCCGCCTTGCGGCTGCGATTCTGCTTCATCCGGACGTACGTCGCGGACGCGGGATCGTCGCCGACGAGCACCGTGGCGAGGCACGGCGCGTGGCTCGTGCGCTCGGTGAAGGCGGCGGCGCGCTCGGCGGCGTGGGCGAGGGTGCGCGCGGCGAGGGCGGTGCCGTCCATGAGACGGGCGATCGGTGCCGTGTTCTCGGTGGTTTCCATGCGGGGCTCCAGGGGCGTCAGTCTTCGTCAGTCAGCTGATTCGCCCAGGCGCACGGCGGCGGCCGGATCACGGCCGGGCCGCTCCCCGATGGTGACCCATCTCCAGCGCCAGTCACGGCCCATGCCACTGTAACAAGCCGCTAGGCTTTCTTGCATGAAACAGCTCCACGTCGGATGCGCGATGTGGACGCACGCGGCCTGGCTGGGCCGTCACATGCCGAACCCCCTGCCGCAGCGCGAGCGGCTGCGCGCGTACTCGACGTTCTGCAACGCCGTCGAGGGCAACACGACGTTCTACGCGACGCCGTCCCCGGACACCGTCAGATCGTGGGTCGAGCAGACAAGCCCGGACTTCCGCTTCATCCTCAAGCTGCCGAGGCCGATCACGCACGATCGTCGCCTGACGAACGTCGAGGAGCCGCTCCGCGCTTTCCTCAACGTGATCGAGCCCCTCGGCCCGCGCATGCACGCCCTGTGGGTCCAGCTGCCGCCGTCCTTCGGGCCCGGCGACCTCGGCGCGTTGGCCGCGTTCCTGCACCAGCTGCCGAAGGACCACCGATACGCGGTCGAGGTCCGGCACCCCGCGTTCTTCGAGGCGCAACGCTGGGATCAGCACCTCACCAGATTGCTGAACGATGTGAGCGCGGAGTGGGTCACCTTCGACTCGACGACCCTCTTCGCGAGCCCGCCGACCAGCGATGGCGAGCGCGAGGCGTGGATGAAGAAGCCGCGCCTCCCGCGCCGCGCCCACGCCCTGACCGCGCACCCGGTAGTCCGCTTCATCGGCCGCGACGACGAGGCGCGGACGATCGAAGGCTGGCAGCCCTGGCTCGACGTCGTCGCGGGCTGGCTGCATGAAGGCAAGTCGCCGACGGTCTTCATCCACACGCCCGACAACGTCAACGCCCCGATCCTCGCCCGCCGTTTCCACGACGAGGTGCGCACCCGCGTCCCCGACCTAGCCCCGCTCCCCGAGCCGATCCCGGCAGGGCCGGCTACGTTGTTTTGACCGGTTCCAGTTCGGCGGCGACCTCGCTTTACCTATCCATAGGTGGGATGCTGCGGCCAGCCGGCGGGGGAGTCCTCCCAGTCCTCTTGGCGGCCGTACGGCAGCAGGTCGAGGACGCTGTGCGTGAAGACGAGCCGGTCCACTCCGCGCGAGGTCGTGTTGTACGTCAGGTATACGTCGTCCCCGTCGCGCAGGAACACGCTCAGCATGAAGCCGCCGCCGACCCCGCAGTCGTCCGAGAAGGACGTGCCGTGCGACGACACGAACGGCAGCGTCCAGCCCATCCGCGCCTTGTACGCCTGGATCTGGGCCAGCGGCATGTTGGACACGGTGACCCACGTGACGTCCGCCTCGCCCAGCTGATCGAGCGCGCCGACCGGGACGTTGTGGGTGAGCTTGGTGCAGCCGGGACAGTAACGGTCCGGCCCGAGGTCCATGAACTGGTAGACGACCAGTTGCCCTCGCCCCTCGAACAGGTCGACCAGGCTCTTCGCGCCCTGCGGCGTGTCGAATATGTAGCCGTCGGAAAACCTGACCATCGGGAGGCGGCGGCGCCTGGCCGCGAGCGCATCCTGGGCACGCGTGATCTCTTTCTCGGCCTTGAGCAGCTCATCGCGTTCGAGTCGCCATTCCTCAGCCGAGGCAATCTTGGGCTTCTCCATGTAACCGATGATTGCACCGGCCACTGACAGCTGCCATCGGTCACCGACAGCGGGTGGCGGCGTCAGTCGTCGGCCATCATTTACTAGTGGGGGCGCGACATGTACTCGCCCCACCGATCCACGGCGTCTTCGAGACTGAGCGCTGCGACATCCTCTGGTTTCATGCGAACGGTGCGAATCAATCGTTCCGCCAGCCATTCAGGGACGGGTTCGCGAACGGCGACGGCCGGCAGCAGGGTGACGTGGCTGGCGAGTCTGCCGAGGCGTTCCAGCACGTCGACGAGCTTGTGGAGCTCAGGCCTTTCGTCTGCCGCACCCCTGATGCGAGCGACCGCTTCCGCGTAGACTTCCGCGTCCGCCCGCGCGCCAATCGCCCAGACTTCGCAGATCTCGACAGACCCTTCATCGTCGACCCGGTATACGATGCGCCAGGTATTGCGCCCCACGATCAGCTTTCTGAAGCCGGTGAGTTCGCCGCCGAGCGGATAGCCCGCCTTGGGGTCGTCGAGCAGAAGCAGGACCTTCTTCAGGACCTTGGGTACAGCGTCTGGTCCGACTCTGCGCAGGTCGTCGATGGCCGAGTCGGTAAAGGTGATCTCCGGCATGGGTTATTCGTCGTCCGCCAGCGCCGCCAGCGATTCCCTGGTGTGGCCGAATGCGGTGATCACATCGTCGAGAGGCGTCCGGCGTCCGGTGTCGGTGCTGGCCCGAACCAGGACGAGCGCCAGATCGTGGAGGTCGCTGGCGGCTTCTTCGATCTCGATCAAACGGCTGATGCCGACGACCACGGCCACGGGACGCTGCCGCCTGGTCACGACGACATCGGAGCCCTTTTCCGCCTCGGAGACCAGCCCGGCCACGCCGCGCTGGGTGGCTTCGGTGACGCTCAGTTCGTGCGCGTCGTGCAGTATGGTCATGCCAAAACTATACAGAAATCTGTCTAGATCGGCAATCGGCTCACGTCATCCGGCCTGACTCGTTCGGCAGACGCGAGCACCGTCGGGCACGATCCGCAGACGTCTTCGCCGGGGTCGCTGAGGTACTGCTGGTGGCGGAAGAACCTCACGCCTGGCCAACGACGTCGGGGGCGGGGATGTTCCGGGACAGCCGGAGGGGTGGCGCGGGGGAGCGGGAGAGGCGCACGCGGCACCGTACGGCGCGGGAACGTCGGCGAGCGCCGCTAGGCTTGGACGCATGACCCAGCGCTCCCAACTCGACGGCCTCGGCTTCTCCTCCCTCGCGATCCACGCGGGTCAGGAGCCCGATCCGCTGACCGGCGCCGTCGTGCCGCCGATCTACCAGGTCTCCACGTACAAACAGGACGGGGTAGGCGGGCTGCGCGGCGGCTACGAATACTCCCGCTCCGCCAACCCGACGCGCACCGCGCTCGAGGAGTGCCTGGCCGCGATCGAGGGCGGGCGGCACGGGCTCGCCTTCGCCTCGGGGCTCGCGGCGGAGGACTGCCTGCTGCGTACCCTGTGCATCCCCGGCGACCACGTCGTCATCCCGAACGACGCGTACGGCGGCACCTTCCGCCTGTTCGCCAAGGTCTACGAGCGCTGGGGTGTCGGCTGGACCGCCGCCGACCTGTCCTCGGTCGAGGCCGTGCGCGCCGCCGTGCAGCCGGGCAAGACCAAGGTCATCTGGGTGGAGACGCCGTCCAACCCGCTGCTCGGCATCTGCGACATCGCCTCGCTCGCCCACGTGGCGCACGACGCGGGGGCGCTGCTGGTCGTCGACAACACCTTCGCGACGCCTTACCTACAGCAGCCGCTCGCGCTCGGCGCCGACGTGGTCGTGCACTCGACCACCAAGTACATCGGCGGGCACTCCGACGTCGTCGGCGGTGCGCTGATCGCCGCGGACGACGACCTCGGCGCCCGGTTCGCCTTCCACCAGAACGCGCTGGGCGCCATCGCGGGGCCCTTCGACGCGTGGCTCACCCTGCGCGGTATCAAGACCCTGGGCGTCCGGATGGATCGGCACTGCTCGAACGCCGCGGCCATCGCCGACCTGCTCGCGGCGCACCCGAAGGTGTCCGAGGTGCTCTACCCGGGCCTGCCCTCGCACCCCGGCCACGAGGTCGCGGCCAAGCAGATGCGCGGCTTCGGCGGCATGGTCTCCTTCCGCCACGTCGAGGGCGAGGCGGCGGCGGTCGAGGTCTGCAACCGGACCCGGCTGTTCACGCTCGGCGAGTCGCTCGGCGGCGTCGAGTCGCTGATCGAGCACCCGGGCCGGATGACGCACGCCTCGGCGGCCGGCTCGCCGCTCGAGGTGCCCGGCGACCTGGTCCGGCTCTCGGTCGGTATCGAAGACCTCGATGATCTGATCGCGGACCTGCACCAGGCGCTCTAGCCCGCTCTCGAGACCGCTTCGGCGCCCGGGTTCCGGCGGGGCCGAGAGGTGTGCGGGCAGGCGGGGCGGGGTACCGCTGTGACAGGGCTCTGCTGATACAGGTCAGCGGACTGATCATCAGCACTTTCATCGCGTATAACGATCTGGATGGGCGCCGCGTGGCGCCCATCCGATGCACTATGCTGCGCCCGTGGTGGAGGGTATATCCGAACTCAGTGAAGGCGTGCTGCTCGGCGAGCGTTATCTGCTCGCGCGCCGCCTCGGCATCTTCTCGGTCGGCGCCGAACGCGTCGCCGGGGTCGAGTACGAGTGCTGGACCGCGGTGGACGTCACGTCCGAGACTGAGGTCTGGATCCAGTTCGCGTCGAGCGGCGGAGCGCACGCCGGGGGCGCCGCGCTGGCCGGGGCGGTGGCGGCGCTGCGCCGCATCAACCACCCGGCCGTGCCCGTGGTGTTCGCCTTCGGTGAATACGAGTTCGAGCATGCGGGAGCGGTGGCCTCGGTCGGCTACTGCGCGATCCCGGCGGCGGCCGGCGGTGAGACGCTGGCCGCGGCTTTGCTGCGCGAGGAACTCGATCAGGCGGAGATCCTGGCCGCGCTCGCCCAGGTCGCCGAGGTGCTCGAACTGCTCGCCGAGTTCGAACTCGTACACGGCCACCTCAGCGCGCACTCGGTGCTGCTGACCGCGATCGAGGGCACGGGCTACGAGGTCGTACTCGCCGACCTGCCCGCCTCGCTGGCCCTGGAGACGACGCTCGAATCAGACCTCTCAGTCGCCGCGGACGTGTACGCGCTGGCTTGGCTGACGGTTCTGGCGCTGATCGGTCCGGCGATGCTGGAGGCCGAGTTCGGCGCCGGCTTCGGGGTGACCGCGGAGCTTGAGCTGCTGGCCGAGGAGGTCGTCGAGCACCGTCGCGCGTGGGCGGCGGAGAACCTCGTCGTGCTCGGCGTGTCCGAGACGCTGGCCGAAGTGCTGATGCTCGCGCTGGGCGAGGCCGCTGGCCGACCACGTGCCGCGGTGCTGACTGCAGCCCTGCGCGCGGAGTGGATGGCGCTGGCGACGGGTGAGGCGGCCGGTGACGAGGTCGTGGTCGCCGACGAGGTTGCGGCTGGCGCGGCGGTGGTTGCGGCGGCGGCAGCGGTCGCGGCGGAAGAGCTCGTGGCCGATGAAGTGGTGGCTGACGAGGTTGTAGCCGAGGAAGTCGCGGTCGAGGAAGCGGTAGCCGCGGAGGTCGTGGCCGAAGAGGTTGTGGCTGAGGAAGTCGTCGCTGCGGAGGTGGCGGGCGCTGCTGCGGGAGCCGTTATCGCGGCTGAGGCGGTGGAAGCCGCTGAGACGAGGAGGAAGAAGAAGTCCGGGTCGCGTGCGGCTAAGGGTGCTGCGGTAGCGGGTGTGGTTGGAGCTGTCGTCGCGGGCGAGATCGTCGAGGCGGGTGCTGCGGAGGCCGCGACTGGTGCTGCTGGCGCGGGATCAGCAGGCGCGGCTGGGGCAACTGCTGGCGGCGCAGGCGCTGCGGGATCCGCGGGTGGCGCGGCGGGTGCGGCGGGAACTGCTGGAACGGTCGGCGCTGGCGGCTCTGCGGCGGGCGCTGCGGGTGGAGCCGGCGCGGGTGCCGCTGCGGGCGCGGGCTCTGGGACGGCTGTCCTCGCGGAGGCCGTGGGCGTGATGGGCGCCGGGGCTGCCGGTGCCGTTGCTGCGGGCGCCGCGCGTGGCGGTGCTGGCGCTGGGGCGGTCACCGAGACGATTCCCAGGGTGCCGCGCAGCGGCGGAGCGAAGGCCGGAACCGGGGCGGGCAAGGCCGGCGTCGGTGCTGGGGCTGCCGCGGGGGCCGGGTATGGGTATGGGGCGTCTAACAGTGGCGGAGTCGGCGGCGGCGGCGGAGGATCCACTGCCGGGCACAAGCCGCGGCCTCGTCCGAAGGCGGGTGCGCTGATTGGGGCGGGCGTCGGCCTCGCGGTCGTCATCGCCCTGATCGTCGTGTTCTCCAACAACTCGTCGAACAAGTCGAACACCGCGTCCGCGGGTACCATTTCCACGCACTCGCCAGGCACCGGCAAGAGCGGCGCCGCGGGATCCGGTGCGTCGCAGGGCGCTACCTCCGGAGCGGGCGTGGGAAGCTCGGCGTCGGCGGGGGCTACGAGCGGGGGCGGCGGTTCCGCGGCCAGCGGCTCGGCCACCAGCGGCAGCGGGTCGAGCACCGCGTCCGGCTCGGTGACGTTCCCCTCGACGCTCGTGACCGTCCCCGCCTCGCAGGGGCAGGCGGTCCAGCAGATCCAGTCGGTGGTGAGCCAGGCTCAGGGCGAGCTGACCAGCACCGAGCAGAGCCAGCTCACTCAGATTGTCAGCACACTGAGCAGCGCGGTCTCCTCCGGCCAGTCCATCTCCTCCGGGATGACCGAGTTCTGGACCCTGCTGCACTCCAACGAACTGCCGTCCTCGCTCAACACCTACCTGACCCAGTACGCCTTGTACCTCTCGGCGAGCCAGGGCAGCTAGAAAACGCTAGAAAACGCAGCCCCCTGTTCGGCCGATTCGTCAGTCTGATAAATCGGCCGAACAGGGGGTCGCCCAGTTCAGGTAGAACTTCGCCCAGTTGGTCGCGATCGCGTCCACACCGTCCGTGCGCAGCTGCTCCCATTGCGAGCGCTCCGCCGGCGTCCATGCCCAGACCTTCACGCCCTGCGCGTGCCACGTCGACGTATTCGCCGCCGTGATCCCCCGGTAGTCCATGTACAGAATGTTCGTATCTGCTGCACGCAGCTCCGCGCTGGTCGGGAAACTCTTCGCACCAATGCTCTCGAAGAGGTACGCCAGCTGCACCCTCGGCGCCGCCGCGTGGAACGCCCGCAGGTCCGCCAGCGTCCAGCCCGCGACGATCACCTTGTCGGTGTAGCCGGACTGCTCGATCACCTGCGCCAGGTTCGCGAAGTCCTGCTGCGAGGCGGCACCTGCCTGGCCTGGCTGGAGCGGGTCCGCCTCCATCTGCAGCACGATCGGCTTGCCGGTCGACGCGATCTTCGCCAACACCTCGGCCAGCGTGTCCGGGTGCACGGCCGGGTTGATCTGCCCGCCCTGCGTGTCGCTGACGTAGTCGCGGGAGTCGAGCGCCGTGTACTGCTGCGCCGTCAGGTCCGTGATCGGCAGGTCGGGCCGCGTCTCCGAGGTGGTCCGGTTCACCGTCGCGTCGTGCAAGGCGACCGGTACGCCGTCGCCTGTCCAGCGGAGGTCGATGTTGAGGTACGTCGCGCCCTCGGCCGCCGCGGCGAGTTCGGCTTGCCAGGTGTTCTCCGGCAGGTTCGCGCCGTCTCCCGTCTCGCCGCGGTGCGCGATGAGCGCGGGGGCGTCGCAGGCGGCCGTTCCAGACGAGCTTGCGCCGCAGGCCGCCGTGCAGCAGCCGAGCGTCGCCGCGCCGAGCAGTCCGGCGAGCACTCGCCCGTACCTTCGTACCTCGATCAACGGGTGTTCACTTTCCCCCGGGTAGTTCCTGCTCCCGCTCCCCGGGAGATTCCCCAGGTTAATGAGCCGGCAGCCGAAAGTTGTCCGGCTTTCTCGTCCATCCGTGGACAGTTCGGTCACAAGTCTGTCAGCGACTCTGTCAGCGCGCTGAGCTGAGTTTCGCTCAGCAGGTGAGATCATTCCGGCATGAGCCGATTCGGTGCGGCGCTCGCCGCTGACCCCGACGCCGCGATGGCCGCCCGCCGCGCGGCGCACGGCGCGCTCGGCCGGGTGGCGGGCGCGCCGGACCTCGTGGTGGTGACCGCAGCGCTGGCCGATCCGGATGACGCCGGGCGGGTCGCGGCGGCGGTCGCCGCGCAGGTGGCGCTGACCGGCAATGAACACTGCGCCGTGGTGGGCACGGCGGCCGAGAACGTGATGGGCGAGACCAGTCTGGGGGACGCGGACGGGCCGGCGCGCACGTCCGTCGCCGTGTGGGCGGCGCGGCTGCCGGGGACCCGCGTTCGGCCGTTCCGGCTGCATTCGCACCGTGTCACTCGGCCGTTCGAGGGAATGCAGGCCCAGGGAGCGGCTCCGAACGGGGGCATGGCCGTCGGCGGGCTGCCCGATCCCTGGCCGGATGAGCGGGTCGCCCTGTTGTTCGCCGACCCCTACAGCTTCCCGGTGGACGGCTTCCTCGCCCGCTGCAACACGCTGCTGCCGGACCTGCCCTTCGTCGGCGGCCTCGCGCCCGGTCCCGCGGGCTACGGCTCGGCTCGGCTGCTGCTCGGCGACCAGGCGTACGCCACCGGCGCCGTCGGCGTCCTGCTCGGCGGCCACGTGAACGCGGCGATCGCGGTGAGCCAGGGCTGTCGCGCGATCGGGCCCGCGATGACCGTCACCGCGGCCGAGGGCGACGTGCTGCTCGGCCTGGCCGGGCGTCCGGCCCACCAGCGGCTGCGCGAGATCCTGGCCGAGCAGCCCGTTGACGTCCGCGAGCAGGCCGCGACCACCGGGCTGCACCTGGGCATCGCGCTCAACGAGTATGCCGAGCAGCACGACAGCGGCGACTTCCTGATCCGCGGCGTGGTCGGCGTGCTGCCGGAGCGGGACGCGATCCAGGTGGGGGACCGGGTCGAGGTCGGGCAGACCGTGCGCTTCCAGGTGCGCGACGCGGCGAGCGCGGCCGAGCAGCTGCGCGCGGTGCTGCGCAAGGCGCGGGAGCAGCCGGGCTACGAGTCGATCGGCGGCGCGCTGCTCGTGTCCTGCCACGGTCGGGCCGCCGGGCTCTTCCCGCCGCCCTTCGGCGCCTCGCACGACCTGCACACGGTGGGCACCGAGCTGGGCACCGCGGCCGTGGCCGGGTTCTTCGGCACCGGCGAGATCGGTCCGGTGGGCGGTCGCAACCACCTGCACGGCTACACCGCCTCGGTGCTCGCCTTCGCGGATCACGAATGAACCGCGCACTCGGTTAGCATGCGTCCCATGCAGCAGCGCGTGGTCCTGGCGATCGATGTCGGTGGAACGAAGCTGGCCGTGGGCGTGGTGGATGCGGAGGGCCGCGTCCTGGAAAACCGCCGCGTGCCCAACCCGAATCCGCCGGCCGGGGACGGCGAGGCGGTGTTCCGGTCGCTGCTCGCGCTGATCGACGAGCTGGCCGCGGACCGTTCCGCATACGTCGGCGTCGGGGTGGGCTGCGGCGGACCGATGCGCTGGCCGGCCGGCGAGGTCTCCCCGCTGAACATCCCGAGCTGGCGCGGCTTCCCGCTGCGGGCCCGGCTGGCGGAGGAGTTCGGGCTGCCGGTCCGACTGCACAACGACGCGATCTGCCTGGCCGTGGCGGAACACTGGCGCGGCGCCGGAACGGGTACCCGCAACCTGCTCGGCATGGTGGTGTCCACCGGCGTCGGCGGCGGGCTGATCCTCGGCGACCGGCTGATCGACGGCGCCTCGGGCAACGCCGGCCACATCGGCCACGCGATCGTGCACGAGTTCGAGCCCGAATGCCGCTGCGGCGCCGTCGGCTGCCTGGAGGCGATCGCCTCGGGGCCGAACCTCGCGGCGTGGGCGCACGAACAGGGCTGGCGCGAGGGCCATTCGCTCGAGCAGCGCACCGGCCTGGATCTGGTCGAGGACGCGCGCCGGGGCGACAAGATCGCGCTGGCCGCGATGCATCGGGCCGGGCGCGCGCTCGGCATCGGCATCGCCACCGCGACGACGCTGTGCGACCTCGAGGTGGTGGCGATCGGCGGCGGGCTCTCCCAGGCCGGGCCGCTGCTGTTCGATCCGCTCGAGGCCTCGCTGCGGGAGCGGATCGGGCTGGACTTCGCCCGCGACGTGCGGGTGGTGCCGGCCGGGCTGGGCCAGGAGGCCGGGCTTGTCGGCGCGACGGCGCTGATCCTGCACCCGGACCGCTACTGGTCCGCTGATGAGGACCGGGGTGATTGAGGGAAGACGAACGTCCCCCGGTGCCGAGGCACCGGGGGACGTGGCGTGACGTGGCGTGCTGCGTGAGCGTCAGTGCACTGCCGGAGCCGGGGCCAGGTCCGCCGCCTCGGCGGTGCCCGCGCCCTGCTGACCGGGAGCGCCGGCCTTGCGCAGCGAGACCTGCTTGAGGAACAGGCTCAGCACGAAGGCGATCACCATGATCCCGGAGGCGGTCAGGAAGACCACCGACATGGCGCTGGAGAAGTCCCGCAGCACGATGTCGAACAGGCCCGGGTGGCCGTGCGCCGCGGCCGCGGCGCTGGCCTGCTCGAGGCTGGAGCGGCTGAGGCTGGTGCCGCCGCCGCTGCTGGTCATCGCGCTCGACTCCGAGCTCGGCAGGTCGTGCTTGAGGTACGCGGTCAGCCGGTTGCTCAGGATCGCGCCGAAGATCGCGGTGCCGAAGGAGCTGCCCATGTTCCGGAAGAACAGGTTGCTCGACGTGCCGGTGCCGATGTCCTTGAACGGCAGCGCGTTCTGCACGGCCAGGGTGAGCACCGGCATCGTCATGCCGAGTCCGAGACCGAGCACCAGCATGTAGAGGCCGCGGTCGAGGGCCGAGGTGTGCACGCCGAGCCGGGACAGCAGGAACATGCCGATCACCGCGATCGCGGAGCCGATGATCGGGAAGGGCTTGTACTTGCCGATCTTCGAGATGGTGATACCGGTGATCATCGCCGCCGGGCCCACGCCGAGCATCATCGGCAGGATCGCCAGGCCCGCGCCGGTCGGCGTGTAGCCCACCACGAACTGCAGGTAGACGCTCAGGTAGATCAGCGAGCCCATCATCGTGATGCCGACGACCAGGGCCATGCCGTTGGCCACGGAGAACACCCGGTTGCGGAACAGGTGCATCGGGATGATCGGCTCGCTTGCGATCTTCGCCTCCCAGAAGACGAACAGCGCGGCGAGCGCGAGGCCCGCGACGAACAGCGAGACGACCTGCCACGAACCCCAGGAGTCCTGGCCGTTGGCGCCGAGCTGGGTGGCCAGCAGCAGCGCGCAGGCCGCGAGGGTGATCAGGACCGCCCCGGCGTAGTCGATCTTGTGCTTGACCTGCGTCTCCGTCACGTGCAGCACGGCGGAGATCACGACAAGGGCGATGGCGCCGATGGGCAGGTTGACGTAGAAGATCCAGCGCCAGCCGCTGACCCCGAACAGGTGGCCGCGGTCGGTGAAGAAGCCGCCGATCAGCGGGCCGATGACCATGGCGAACATGAAGGTCGCGGTGAAGTAGCCCTGGTACTTGCCCCGCTCGGCCGGGGCGACGACCTGCCCGATGATCGTGAAGACCAGGGCCATCAGGCCGCCGCCGCCGAGGCCCTGCAGCGCGCGGAAGGCGATGAGCTCGTCCATGTTCTGCGACATGCCGCTCAGGGCCGAGCCGAGCAGGAAGAGCAGGATGGCGAAGATGAAGATCTTTTTCGGCCCGTAGAGGTCGGCGAGCTTGCCGTAGATCGGCGCTACCGCCGTCGAGGAGAGCAGGTACGCGGTGACCACCCAGGGCATCTCGGCCGAGCCGTTCGCCTTGTCCAGGTCGTTGACGATCGTCAGCAGCGCGGTGGACACGATGGTCTGGTCCAGCGCGGCCAGCAGCAGGGCCAGCATCAGGCCGCTGAAGATGACCATGATCTGCCGGTGCGTCATGTACTTCTGCTCGGTGTCGGGCCGGGGCTTTGATATAGCTTCTGACATGGTGGTTCATGCCCCCTTCGGTAGAGTCTCGGCGAGCGCGGCCTGATGGGTCGCGCGCACTTTGTCGGGGTCCGGCATCTGGATCGGCACCTGCTGCCCCAGGTCGCCGGCCAGGCGCTCGGAGAGCACCGCGAGCGTTCTGGCGTCCTCGGGGCTCCAGTGGCCGATCAGTTCGCTGAGCCGGTCGATCCGGGCGCGCCACAGCTCGTCGACGCGGGCGATCCCGGGTTCGGTCAGCGCGAGCCGGTGGGCCCGCCGGTCGGTCGGATCGGCGACCTTGACCAGGCGGCCCGCGTCCTCCTGGAACCGGGCGTGCCGGCTCACGGTGGACAGGTCGAGCCCGGTCAGCTGCGCGATGTCGGACGGGCGCTTGGGCCCGTGCCGGTAGAGCACGCCGAGGACGATCGACGCTCCCTGGTCGATCTCCTCGAACTGCGCGGTGTGCAGCTTCTTGACCCCGTGCAGCGCGCCGCCGACCGCGCAGATCACGGCCACCAAGTCGTCCTTCGACAGTTCCCGATCCACGATCCGCCTCCGTTCCTTGCGCCGCACTGATCTCGAATTTCCTTGTACTCTGCAAGTATGCAGGTTGTTGCTTGTGCTCTGCAAGCAAATATCGGGTAACGGCCGCGATCGTTATTTCCCTGTTACGCGTGCAGGTTCCGGCCACCGGGCGCGTCCACGGGCTTAGCCTGGTGGCGTGCGTAACCCCGTCACCCTCTCCGAGATCCGCGCGGCGCAGGACCTGCTCGCCCGGATCACCCGCACCACCCCGCTGACCTGGTCTCGCCCGCTGTCCGAACAGGTCGGCGGCGAGGTCTGGTTCAAGTGCGAGAACCTCCAGCGCGCCGGCTCCTTCAAGATCCGCGGCGCCTACGTGCGCATTCACAACCTGCCCGAGGACGAGCGGTCCCGCGGCGTGGTCGCGGCCAGCGCCGGCAACCACGCGCAGGGCGTCGCGCTCGCCGCCACCCTGCACGAGGTGCCCTCCACCGTCTTCATGCCCGAGGGCGCGCCGCTGCCCAAGGTCGCGGCCACCGAGTCCTACGGCGCGCGGGTCCGCTTCGCCGGGAAGACCGTGGACGAGTCGCTCGTCGCGGCCCGCGAGTACGCCGAGCAGACCGGCGCCGCCTTCATCCACCCCTTCGACCACCCCGATGTGATCGCGGGTCAGGGCACCGTGGCGCTCGAGATCCTGGAGCAGTGCCCCGAGGTCAAGACCGTGCTCGTCGGGACCGGCGGGGGCGGGCTGCTGGCCGGGATGGCCACCGTCTTCAAGGCGCTGAGTCCGCGGACCCGGGTGATCGGCGTGCAGGCGGGCGCCGCCACCTCGTGGCTGCCCTCGATCGCGGCCGGGGAGCCCGTCTCGATCGCCGGGATGGCCACGATGGCCGACGGAATCGCCGTCGGCAGGCCCGGGGAGCTGCCCTTCGAGATCGTGCGCGAGTGCGGGGTCGAGGTGCGGACCGTCTCCGAGGAGTCGATCTCCCGCGCGCTGCTGCTGCTTCTGGAGCGCAACAAGCTCGTCGTGGAGCCGGCCGGCGCGGTCAGCGTGGCGGCGATGCTCGAGGCGGTGGACAGGCTCGAGCCGCCGGTCGTGGCCGTGCTCTCCGGCGGCAACGTCGACCCGCTGCTGCTGCTCCGGCTGATCCGGCACGGCCTCTCCGCCGCGGGCCGCTTCCTCTCGCTGCGGCTGCGGGTGGCCGACCGGCCGGGCTCGCTGGCCCAGCTGCTCGCCGAGATCGCCGCCGTGGACGCCAACGTGGTGGACGTCGAGCACGGCCGGATGGCGCCGAACCTCACCATAGGAGAGGTCGAAGTCGGCCTCACCGTCGAAACCCGCGGGCCCACCCACGCCGCGACCGTACTCAAGCGACTGCACGAGGCGAACTACCGGATCGAGTCCTCGCAGTAGCCCGCGGTGGCGAATGAGATGTCCCACACTCCGGAAGAACGCCGACCCTAGCTTGGACCAGAGCAGGGCCAGGCGTGATACTGGACCGACGTGAACAGTGACAGGACCGGGACCGCGCAGCGGGACCGGCCCGCAGCCAGGAGGATCCGGACGTGACCTACGTCATCGCGCTGCCCTGCGTGGATGTGAAGGACAAGGCCTGCATCGAGGAATGCCCGGTCGACTGCATCTATGAGGGCGAGCGCTCGCTGTACATCCACCCGGACGAATGTGTCGACTGCGGTGCCTGTGAGCCGGTATGCCCCGTCGAGGCGATCTTCTACGAGGACGACACGCCGGAGCAGTGGAAGGATTTCTACAAGGCGAACGTGGAGTTCTTCGAGGACCTCGGCTCGCCCGGCGGCGCCTCCAAGCTGGGCATGATCGCGAAGGACCACCCGATCGTGTCCGCGCTGCCCCCGCAGGCGACGGAGCACTGAGCGCCCTCGAAGAGACTGATCACATGACGGAGCACGTGGCCACGCTCGCGGACCGCCTCCCGCCGTTCCCCTGGGACCGGCTGGCGCCCTACGCCCGCAAGGCCGACGCCCATCCCGGCGGACGGGTCGACCTGTCCGTCGGGACGCCGGTCGACCCGGTGCCCGAGGTGGTGCGCCGGGCGCTGACCGACGCCGCCGACTGGCCCGGATACCCCGTCACCCGCGGCACCGACGCGCTGCGCGAGGCGGCGTTGGGCTGGATGCGGCGGGTGCTCGGCGTCGGGCTCGAGGGCGCGGCGCAGCCCGGGGTGCTCCCGGTGATCGGCTCCAAGGAACTGGTCGCGAGCATGCCGACGCTGCTCGCGCTCGGCCCCGGCGACCGCGTCGCGTACCCGGTCCCGGCGTATCCGACCTATGAGATCGGCGCGCTGCTGACCGGCGCGCAGCCGGTGCCCACCCCGTTCGGCCGGCTGCCGGACACGACGGGGGGCGCGCCGAGGCTCGTCTGGCTCAACAGCCCGGCCAACCCGCACGGCCAGGTGCTCACGGTTCCGGAACTGCGGGCGACGGTCTCCTGGGCGCGCGAGCACGGCGCCGTCGTGGTCTCCGACGAGTGCTACATCACGCTGGACTGGGAGGGATCGGCCAAGCCGGTCTCGGTCCTGCACCCGGACGTCTGCGACGGGGACCACACCGGGCTGCTCGCCCTGCACTCGCTGTCCAAGAGGTCGAACCTGGCCGGTTACCGGGCGGCGTTCCTGGCCGGCGACCCGGACCTGCTCAAGGACCTGCTGCTGGTCCGGATGCACGGCGGGATGATCATGCCGGGCCCGGTGCAGGCGGCGATGGCCGCGGCGCTCGAGGACGACGCGCACGCCGAGGCGCAGAAGGAGCTCTACCGGGCTCGCCGGGTGGCGCTGCGTGCGGCGCTGGAGTCCGCGGGCTTCCGGATCGACCACTCCCAGGCCGGCCTCTACCTCTGGGCCACCCGTGGCGAGCCGTGCTGGGAGACGATCGGCGCGCTCGCCGAGATCGGCGTTCTCGCGGCGCCGGGCGAGATCTACGGTCCGGGCGGCGAGCAGCACGTGCGCCTCGCCCTGACCGCCACGGACGAGCGGATCGCGACCGCGGTGGGGCGGCTCGCCGATCTCGGCTAGCCGAAGCGATACGGCACCACGAAGGCCCTGCGACGCGGTGGCGTCACAGGGCCTTTCCATGTTCATGCATGTCGGGTTGTCCGACGGGGCCGCGCCCGCGAAGGTCGTCGGCTTCGCCTGGCGGCCTGCCCGATTCCCGGCCGCCGCGGCCGACCCACGTGGCCGCGGCGGCGGGAACGCGCCGTGGACTAGGCCTTGTGCTTCGCCACGTACGGCGCGACGGCCGGCGCCGCGGGGGCGGCCATCTGCATCGGGGCGGCAGCCGCGTCCGAGCCGGCGGTGGTGGCCTGCTGGGCGCCACCGGTGAGGCCGCCGACCAGCGGCAGGTTCTGGGTCAGACCGCCGGCCACCGGCAGGCTGCTGAGCGGGCTGCCGCCGCCGGCCAGGCCGCCGGCCACCGGCAGGTCGCTGAGCATGCCGCCCGCGACCGGGATGCCGGAGAGCCCGGCGCCCGAGCCCTGTCCGGCCAGGTCGCCGACGACCGGCAGGTTCGCGCCGACCGGGAGCCCCTGGGTGAGGCTGCCGACCGCGGGCAGGTTGCCGACGACCGGCAGGCTCGCGGCCTGCGCGCTGGTGGCCGCGATGACCGGGACCGCGATGGCGGCGGTCGCGGCGGCGGCGGAGGCGATACGGCGTCCGGCGTGACTCATGGTGTTTCCTCTTCTTCGGTGTACAGGGGAACGTCGGGAATATCTGACCTCGTGCGTTCACGGAGCTTTACGAGCGGGAATGCCGAGAGGTTGCGGCCAGACGCGGTAACGATTCGGTAAATCGCAGGAGCGCCGGAATTCGGACGTCCAGCCATCGTGCAATACGTGGATATGCGTTTTCTTTTCGAAATGACAACGGCTCGTCCCCGTCGCGCGCGGCGACGGGGACGAGCCGTGGGGGAGCGTCGCTGCTAAGAGCGACCGAGGGTTGGGGGCCGGATCAGGGAGCGGGTCGAGGGCCGAGCCTGGCAAGGCGGAGGAGTCCTGCGCACCGGGGTTGTGCGCAGGACGACGACAACGCCGCCAGGCGACGGCCATCGGCCCGCGAGCCCGGCCCCCAATCCTCGGTCGCTCTAAAGGCCGCTGGCCGCGCCGACGGTGCCGAGAACCGGGCTCTGGTCGCCGATCATCTCGCTGACCGGCACCGCGGAGGTGACGTTGCCGACGTCGCCGAAGACCGGGACCTGGGTCTGGCTCAGCGAGGTGGTCATGTCGCCGACGGTCGGCACGCCCTGCTGCTTCAGTTGCGCGACGGCCGGGTGCACCTGGCCGACCACGCCGGTCGCGAGCTGCATGGCCCGGCCGCCGAAGCCGTCGGTCAGCGTGCCCACGGTGCCGTCCTGCAGCAGCGCCGGGGCCACCTGCATCGGGCCGCCGGCCATCGCCGGGGCGACCTCGGTGACCAGCCCGGCCACCGGCAGCATCGAGGTGAGCCGGCCGCCCAGCTGCGAGGTCTTGCCAGCCAGGTTCGCGGCCTCGGCCGTGGCCTGCCCGGTCAGCACCGCCTGCCGGGTCTGGACCTGCGGCGTGTCGGTGCCGAGCACGCCGCCCACCGGCAGGTCGCCGGAGCCGACCGCCGAGGTCACCGCGTTGGTGAGCGTCCCGGTCAGCGGCAGCGCCGCGTCCACCGGCTGCGCCATCGCGCCGAGGCCGGTGGTGAGGGAGCTGGAGCTGAGCGGCAGCGCGGACAGCGGGCTGCCCGTGGCGGGGGCGGCGTCCGCGAAGGCGCTGCCGGCCGCGGCCAGCGGCAGCGCGCCCGCGGTGAGCACCGCGGCGGTGGCGGCGAGATTCCGCCCTACGCTCCGGTGCGGCCTGCGGTGTTTCCCAGTCATGGTGCGGCTCCTGTTCGGATGAACACAGAACGAGTTGACACCGTATTCATCGGATCCGGGCCGCTTCAGGTTGCGGTCTCGCTTGGTAAAGAAATGATAACTTTGAGCGATTCGTAGGATATCGACATCACATATGTCAGATGTCCAATGAGCGTAAGAGTGTCGGCTACGAGGCGGTCATCGTCAGCACGACCCGGTCGCTCGGGGCCGCGGTGGACGAGGCGGCCTGCCAGCTGCCCGGGTTGTTCGAGGCCGACCAGGTCTTCCCGTCGTAGCCGACCTGGGTGATGCCGAGGGCCTCCGCCTTGGACACGGCCCACATCGCGTACGCCCAGCCGCGCTGCGTCGCCGCCGAGCCGCTGAGCGAGCCGGGCAGAGCCCACGCGAAGCTGCGGGTGCTCGCGGAGGCGTCCTCGACCGACACGCTGCCCCACTGCTTCTCCGCGTCGGCCACCAGCGCCTCGCCCTGCGTGGTCAGCCCGGAGGAGTCGGTGGCCTGCGGCGAGAAGGTCGGCCCGTCCAGCGTGCAGGTGAGACCGTCCCGGGCGGTCCCGGTGAACACCGCCGCCAGCACGCCCGCCTCCTGCTCGTGATTGGCGTACGCGTCCGGATAGGCCGAGTGCTGCACGTCCTGCGCGGCCTGCGTCAACGGGAGGGTCTGCCAGTTCGACACCTTCAGCAGGGCGTCGTAGAACGCGGTGGAGGAGTACGTCGTGTCCATGATCTCCGCGGCGGTGCCCCAGCCCTCGGACGGCCGCTGCTGGAACAGGCCCAGCGAGTCGTAGGAGCCGCCGGACAGGTTGTAGAGCTTGGACTCCTGCAGCGCGGTGGCCTCGGCGACCTGGATGCCGAACGTCGGCACCCCGAGCTTGACCCCGACCGCCGCGATCGTCGAAGCGTTCTGCATCTGCTCGAGGTCGTAGGTGTAGCTCTGGGTGCCCGAGACGGCCACGCAGTCGGCCTCGTTGAACAGCGAGATCCCGCCGAGCTTGTGCAGCAGCCAGATCCCGAGCCCGGCCAGCACGCTCGCCACCACCAAGACCACCAGCACGCCGATCAGGCAGCCGCCGCGCTTGCCCTTCTTCCCCGTGGAGGGGCCGCCGGTGGTCGTGGTGCTCGAACGGGACACGCGGTGCTTCCTTCCACCGGCCGCGCGCGGCGGCCCTGCCGGTCTGCCCGGCCGGTCGCCGGCCGATCTCCATCGCCCCACACCGTACGCGATTCCGCGTACCGAGCATCCGCCGAGCCCGTCACAGCTCCGCACTAAGATTGCGGCCATGACCGTGCTTCAAACGCCTTCCGCCTTCGCCTCCCCGCTGCCCGCCGTCATCGACGAACTCTGGGAGCGGCGCGCCGAGCTCTCGCCGGCCGACGCCGAGGCGGTGGACCTGCTCGACACCGGCGCCGCGCGGGTCGCCTTCGTGGACCCGGCCACCGACGAGGTGGTGGTGGACGAGCGGGCCAAGAAGTACGCGGGCGGCGAGTTCGGCCTGCCCGGCGTGCTGGTGCTCAAGCGGCTGTCCGAGGGCGAGCGGCACAACAAGGCCAAGCTCAACGACATCCTGCGCGACAGCGGCCTGGCGACGGGCTGAGGGAGAACCTGATGACTGTTCAGCTCGATCTCTCCCTCGACGCGACCGCGCTGACCGCCGCGCTCGTGGACGTGCGCTCGGTCAGCGGCGACGAACTGGAGTTGGCGGACGCGGTCGAGCGTGCGCTGCGTGACCTGCCCCGGCTGCGCGTGGACCGGCACGGCAACAACATCGTCGCGCGCACCGAGCTCGGCCTGCCCGAGCGGGTCGTGCTGGCCGGGCATCTGGACACCGTGCCGATCGCGGACAACGTGCCCTCGCACGTCGAGGGCGGTCGGCTCTACGGCTGCGGTACGACCGACATGAAGAGCGGCGTCGCCGTCCAGCTCAAGGTCGCTTACGAGATCGGCCTGGCTGACGGCCCGTCACCCAATCGCGATCTCACCTTCGTGTTCTACGACTGCGAGGAGATCGAGGCCGCGCGCAACGGCCTCGGCCACCTGGTGCGCGAGCACCCGGACTGGCTCGAGGCCGACTTCGCGGTGCTGCTCGAGGGCACCAGCGGCCAGATCGAGGGCGGCTGCAAGGGCACGATGCGGGCGACGGTGACCACCCGCGGCGTGCGCGCGCACAGCGCCAGGGACTGGCTCGGCGTCAACGCGATCCACGCCGCGGCCCCGATCCTGACGCGTCTTTCCGAGTACCAGGCGCGTGCGGCGGTCGTCGAGGGCCTCGTCTTCCGCGAGTGCCTCAACGCGGTCGGGATCACCGGCGGCGTGGCCGGCAACGTGATCCCGGACGAGTGCGTGGTCACGGTCAACTACCGCTTCGCCCCGGACCGCTCCGAGGAGCAGGCCGCCGAGCACGTCCGCGAGGTCTTCGCCGGCTACGAGGTCGAGGTGACCGACAGCGCGCCGGCCGCCGCCCCGGGCCTGAGCCTGCCGGTCGCCGCCGAGTTCGCCCGCGTCGTCGGCGGCACGCCGGAGGCCAAGCAGGGCTGGACCGACGTGGCCAGATTCGCCGGTTTGGGTGTACCCGCGGTCAACTTCGGGCCCGGAGACCCCACCCTCGCCCATACTCGTGGGGAGTACGTGGAGCTTGAGCGGATCGGCCAGGCGGTCGCGCGGATGCGCCGGTGGCTCGGTCTCGCTGAGATCACGGAAATGCGGCAGTCTGAAGATAAACTGAGGCTCGCCGAAACCCAGCCCGGGGCCCGTTCGTCGCAGTGATGAGAAGATCGTCCAGGCCCGTCGACTCCGACAGCCGCGGACGCAACGGGTCGAGTGGGAACAGGGTGGAACGGCAATGGGTCTGACCAGCGAGAGCTTCTTCGCGCTCGTGATCGTGGGCGTGATCGTATTGCCTTTGGTCACCGTCATCCTGTGGAACCGCATCCCCGGCCCCAAGCCGGTCAAGATCGGCTCCCGGCTCGGCATGATCCTCATGTCCCAGACCGTGGCCGTGCTGCTCGCGGCGCTGTGGATCAACAACACCTTTCAGCTCTACGACTCCTGGTCGGACGTGCTCGGGGAGAACGGCGCGACCGGCGTCATCCAGGCCGCCACGCCGCAGGGCCTGGGCAAGTCCACGGTCGAGGCCAAGGGCGGCATCCGCGGCGGCACGCTGCCCAACGCGAAGCTGTTCACCGACCTGGACGGGGTGCCGAGCGGCTATCAGGCCACGATCACCGGCCCCGAGTCGAAGATCGTCGGCAGCGTGATGGTGTGGCTGCCGGCCCAGTACTTCGAGGCGGCGTACGCGCACTCGGACTTCCCGGTCGTCGAACTGCTCTCCGGCACCCCCGGCACCCCGCAGACCTGGCTCGAGAGCATGCAGGCGCCGACCGTGATGGAGCGGCTGACCGGCAACGGCGAGGCGCACCCGTTCATCCTGGTCGCCGCGTCCATCAACGTGGACGGCCACCACGACCCGGACTGCTCGAACATCCCCGGCGGCCAGCAGGTCGCCACCTGGCTCACCAGCGACGTGCGCAACCTGGTCCTCACCTCGTTTCGGACCTCCGCCGGCCGGGACGCCTGGGGCCTGATGGGCTACTCCGAGGGCGGCCTGTGCGCCTCCAAGCTCGCGCTGCAGTACCCGAACGACTACGCCGCCGCCGTCTCGATAAGCGGCGACGACCACCCGGACGGCGACCTGCTCAAGCCCGGCACCGCCGCGTACGACGAGAACTCCCCGCTCTGGCTGCTCCGGCACCGGCCCGCGCAGAACGTGGCCCTGCTGCTGACCGGCACCCGGCAGGACAGCGACATCTCCCAGGAGGCCGCCGCGATGGTCGCCGCCGCCAAGCAGCCGACCACCGTGGACACGCTGATCTCCGCGCGCGGCGGGCACAACATCGGCGTCTGGAAGTCGGTCGAGCCGCAGTCCTTCACCTGGCTCTCCCAGCACCTCGCGGCGCCGAAGACCACCACCTACAGCGCGTTGCCGGAAATGATCGGCGGCGTAACCGGCTAGACACGGTTCGCCGCGGTCGAGGGGCTACCGTGGCGGTGTGACAGACAGAGAGACGGAGCGCATGGGCGCTCAGGAGAACAACCAGCAGGCGAACGGCCCCGGCAACGGGGGCAACGGGAACGGCGAGCACCGCCGGCACATCAAGGAGCGCTTCCGCGGTCCGGTGCTGCTGCGCCGCAAGCAGATCCCGACCGCCGACGGCACCACCACCGACCAGCGGCTGCTCGAGTCGGACGGCTCGACCGAGTGGCTGCACCAGGATCCGTGGCGGGTGCACCGGATCACCTCGGAGTTCGTGGCCGGCTTCGAGACGCTGGCCGAGGTCGGCCCGGCGGTCGCGGTGTTCGGCTCGGCCCGCACCAAGGTCGATTCGCCGGAGTACGCGACGGGCGTGGAGGTCGGCCGGCGGCTCGCCGAGGCGGGCTACGCGGTGATCACCGGCGGCGGCCCCGGCGCGATGGAGGCGGGCAATAAGGGCGCGCTCGACGGCGACGGCCTGTCCGTCGGCCTCGGCATCGAGCTGCCCTTCGAGCAGGGCCTGAACGACTACGTGGATCTGGGCCTGAACTTCCGCTACTTCTTCGTGCGCAAGACGATGTTCGTGAAGTACGCGCGCGGCTTCATCGTGCTGCCCGGCGGCTTCGGCACGCTGGACGAGCTGTTCGAGGCGCTGACCCTGGTCCAGACGCAGAAGGTGACGTCCTTCCCGATCGTGCTGCTCGGCACGGCCTACTGGTCCGGCCTGGTGGACTGGCTGCGCGACACGGTGATCGCCGAGGGCAAGGCCTCGGTCGGGGACCTGGACCTGCTGCGGGTGACCGACTCCGCCGTGGAGGCCGTGGAGCTGATCCGCACGGCTTCGCCGGTGGTCAGGCGCCGGTAGCCGCCGCTTCGGAGGCTTCGGCCGCGGCGCCGATCCCGGCGCAGATCGCGGCCAGGTCCGCGTCCGAGGTCGGATAGGGCGGCATCGTGTAGATCAGGTCGCGGAACGGGCGCAGCCAGACGCCACTGCGTACGGCGGCGTCCGTGGCCGCGGCCATGTCCACCTCGTGGTCGAGTTGGACGACGCCGATCGCCCCGAGCACCCGCACGTCGCGCACCCCCGGCAGCTTCCGCGCGTGATCCAGGCCCGCCTCGAGCCCGCGCTCGATCCGGGCCACGTCCTGCTGCCAGGTCACGCCGCCGCGCAGCTGAGGGTTCGTCAGCACCTCCAGGGAGGCGTTGGCGACGGCCGCGGCGAGCGGGTTGCCCATGAACGTCGGGCCGTGCGCGAGAACCGGCACCTCGCCGTTGCTGATGCCCTCGGCCACGCGCGGGGTGCACAGGGCCGCGGCGAGCGTCAGGTAGCCGCCGGTGAGGGCCTTGCCGACGCACATGACGTCCGGGCACACCTCCGCGTGCTCGGCGGCGAACAGCGCGCCGGAGCGGCCGAAGCCGGTGGCGATCTCGTCGAAGACCAGTAGAACGTCGTATTCGTCGCACAAATCGCGCAGCACGCGCAGATAGGCGGGGGAGTGGAAACGCATTCCGCCCGCGCCCTGCACGACCGGCTCGACGATCACGGCCGCGAGCTCCGCGGCGTGACGCGCGATCAGGTCGCCGAGGTGCGCGACGTACGCCTCATCCGGCTCGGCATCGAACCCGGCTGGCGGTTCATCGGCGAAGACCTGCTCGGGCAGCACGCCGCGCCACAGGCTGTGCATGCCACCTTCGGGGTCGCACACGGACATCGGGTGGAAGGTGTCGCCATGATAGCCGCCGCGCCACGTCAGCAGCCTGCGCTTGGCCGGACGGCCGAGGGAGCGCTGGTACTGCAGGCACATCTTGATCGCGACCTCGACCGAGACCGAGCCGGAGTCGGCCAGGAAGACGTGCCGCAACGGATCCGGCGTGAGCTCGACCAGCCGCTCGGCGAGCCGGATCGCGGGCTCGTGCGTGAGCCCGCCGAACATCACGTGCGCCATCCGATCCAGCTGCGCGTGCGCCGCGGCGTCGAGCACCGGATGCCGGTAGCCGTGGATCGCGGCCCACCACGAGGACATTCCGTCGATCAGGCTCGTCCGCTCGCCGGACGGCAGCCGCACATCGAGCCGCACACCCTCCGCGCCGGTCACCAGCAGCGGCGCGACCCGCCCCGGCATCGGCCCGTACGGATGCCACACGTGCGCGCGGTCGAGCTCGAGCAGCGCCTCGATATCCGATTGGGTCTGGGAACGGTCCACGGGCACACGGTATCCCGAGCACGGTAAAGTGCCTCGCGCGGGAGCACGCGCTGATGATGGAGGCACGCTCGAATGATGTTCTGGTTCCAGCTCTGCGTGGTCGTCGCGCTGTTGATCGCGGTGGGCTGGATCGCCGTCGGGGGCGGCGGCCACATGTCCCCGCCCACCCCGGACCGGCCGGACCCCGCGGTGCCGGAGACCGGCCTGCTGGCCCGGGGCGACGTGGACAAGGTCCGCTTCTCGGTGGGCGCGCGCGGCTACCGGATGGACGAGGTCGACGAAATCCTCGACCGGCTCGCCTACGAGATCGACGTGCGCGAGCGGCGCATCGCCGAGCTGGAGGGGCAGCCGGGGGACGCGCCGGTGGCCGTCGAGCCGTCACAGCAGGCTGAGACGCAGGTCACCGGGGAGCCCGGGGGCGCGCAAGAGCGCGCGAAGTGAAGGCTTTCACCACTTCCGGTGATTTCCTCGTGACGTCTTGACGTCGCCGCCCCCGCGCGGTTTCCTGGCAGCACCCCACTCCAAAGCCGCCCAGCGCGGCCTCTTCCCGGGAGGTGCGGTGTGGCTCAGCAACTCGCCCAGGAGATCGGCGACCCGACGCCGGTCCAGCTCAAGCCGTATGACGACCGTTGGTCCGGTTACTTCCAGCAGTACCGGAGCCTGATCGACGCGGCCCTCGCGCAGCACGCTGTGCTGGTCGAACACATCGGTTCGACGGCGGTGCCCGGCCTGCTCGGCCGGGCGTGCGTGGACATCCTGCTCGCGGTGGCCGAGCCGGACGCCGAGGAGGACTACCGCGCCGAGCTCGAGGGGCTCGGATTCACCCTGGGGGTGCGCGAGCCGGACCGCCGGGTGTTCACCAGCGCGCCGAACGCGCCGGGGCTGCCGCAGTGCCCGGCCCGGCTGTTCGTCTGCCGCTCCGGCGGCACCTGGGAGTTCGACCAGCTGCTGCTGACGCACTACCTGGGCGCGCACGAGGAGCGTCGCCAGGCCTACGCGGATCTCAAGCGGCACCTGGCGAAGGTGCACCGGGACGACCCCGACGGCTACGCCCAGGCCAAGCGGCCCTTCCTGCGCGAGACGGTGCGACTGGCCCACCGCTCGTTCCTCGCGCCGGATTTCTGAGGAGCCGATTCCGGGCCGCGCACCCCGCCGGGCCGGAGCCCGGGGCCGACTGACCCGCCGTCACACCCCTTCCGACGGCGGATCAGCGTCCCCGGACCCAACCCGGAATCGGTTTCGCCTCATCCGGCGCAACAACTGGGCAACAATGCCCGCCGCTTCCTACTGCGCCGGCTGTCCGGTGAAGTTCGGCGGGCGCTTCTCCAGGAAGGCGTTGACCGCCTCCATGTGGTCGGCGGCGAGGAAGCAGCGGACCTGCATCTCGTCCTCCTTCTCCAGCGTCTCGGCCAGGCTGTGCGTCGCGCCGTACGCGATCGACTCCTTGATCGAGGCGTAGGAGACGGTCGGGCCGGCCGCGAGCTTCTCGGCGAGCTCGCGGACCCGCTCGGCGAACCGGTCCGCCGGGACGAGCTCGGTGTAGAGGCCGAGCTCGAGGGCGCGCGCGGCCGGGATCGTCTCCGGCTGCAGCAGCAGTTCGACCGCCTTTGCCTGCCCGACCACCCGCGGCAGGGTCCACGACGCGCCCGAGTCGGCGCTGAGCGCGACCCCGGCGAAGGCCAGGTTCACGCCCGCCGTGTCCACGGCCACCCGGAAGTCGCAGGCCAGCATGAATCCGGCCCCGGCCCCCGCCGCCACGCCGTTGACCGCGGCGATGACGGGCTTGCCCATGCCGGTCAGGGCGAGCGTGATCGGGTTGTAGTGCTCGCGCACGGTGTTGCCGATGCTCTCGCCGGACAACGCCCGCTCGAGGTGTTCGCGCAGGTCCTGCCCCACGCAGAAGGCCCGTCCGGTGCCGGTCAGCACGACGGCCCGCACCTTCGGGTCGGCGGCGGCCTCGCGCACCGCGGCCAGCAGCGCGTTCTTACTGGCGATGTTCAGCGCGTTCATCGCCTCGGGGCGGTTGAAGGCGATCGTGGCCACGGCGCCGTCCACCGAGTAGACGACGGGCTCCGGCTGGGCACTGTCAGCGGTCACAGTGGTTCCTCTCCCTCTCGATTCACCCATGAAGTTACTCGCTGGTAGCCGTTAGGGCCAGACAGTCGGACATCGACCCTGTTGCCCCGGTTGCCGACGCTCCTTTTCGCAGTGTCGGTGTGATGCGGGATAATGGGACAGGTCAGGGTGTCCGTGTGCGCTGAGTACGGAGCGTGTGTCGACCGAGGGGTCGAGACGGCACGATGGCCATGAGGTGGCCGACCGTACACAGGCCCACAGCAGGAAGGGGAATGAGCATGGCGGCGATGAAGCCGCGGACGGGCGACGGCCCGCTCGAAGTGGTCAAGGAGGGGCGCGGCATCGTGATGCGGGTGCCGCTCGAAGGCGGCGGCCGGCTTGTCGTCGAGCTCAACGCCGAAGAGGCGGGCGCCCTCGGCGACGCCCTGAAGAACGTGATCGGCTAGGTCCCGCGAGGGGCCCGAGGGTTCAAGGACCCGAGGGGCCCGATGCGGAACCGGCCGCGATCCGGACGGCGGGCGCGCGGCGCGCGAGCCCGCCTTTCGGCGTATTCCATGATGGTCACCCTGATCGTATGGTCCCATTACTCTCGGTCGTTACTCTGATCGGACCCAGTCTCAAGGGTCCCGAGAGTCCCCGTCGTCACGCCGCGCCTTCCCGCGGCGAGGCCATTCCCATAATCGGACATGTCTATGGACGCCAGCGGACCCCCGCCGAAGGCCGGTGCGTGACGCGGCGGGCGGCTCAGCCCCGTGACGCGAGCCGCCGAGGCTCGGTGACCGCGGCCGAACTGGCCTTCATCCCCTCTCTGACCAGCCTGGGAACCGACCTCGGCGCCCGGTCGTTGATCCGGGTGTCCAGTGCTCGGCCGGCCTTTGGCTCGGCGGGTGGGCCGCGAAGTTGACAAGCTCCATGTCAACTTTCAGGCCGTTCTCAGGCATGGCGAAGGGGCAGCAGGCTATGGTGACTAGTGCAGCGGTACTCGAAAAACGAGGAGGTAGTGCCGTGGCGCTCGGGGGCGATGCCGAACACATGGGAGCCGAGGCTGCGGGCGAGGCCGGACAGGCCGGAGCCGCAGGACGGGCCGTCCCGACCGGTGCCGAGTCCGTCTCGGCGGCCGGCGCGCCGGAGACGGTCGGCGGCGTTGCCGCCGAATCCGGCTCCGCGCTGGGGCAGAGCCCGGTCGACTGGACTCCGCCGTCCTGGGAAGAGGTGGTGCGGACGCACTCCGCCCGGGTCTACCGCCTTGCCTACCGCCTGACCGGCGACCGGCACGACGCCGAGGACCTCACGCAGGAGGTCTTCGTCCGCGTCTTCCGCTCGCTCAGCACCTACGCCCCCGGCACCTTCGAGGGCTGGCTGCACCGGATCACCACGAACCTCTTCCTCGACCAGGCCCGGCGCAAGTCGCGGATCCGCTTCGAGGGCCTTGCCGAGGACGCCGCCGAGCGTCTCCCCGGGCGCGAGCCGACCCCCGCCCAGGCCTACTTCGACACGCACCTCGACGGCGACATCGAGGCCGCGCTCGCCGCGCTGCCGCCGGAGTTCCGCGCCGCGGTCGTGCTCTGCGACATAGAGGGCCTGTCCTACGAGGAGATCGCCGCGACCCTCGGGGTCAAGCTCGGCACCGTCCGCTCCCGGATCCACCGCGGCCGTGGCCAGCTGCGCGCCGCCCTCGCGCACCGCGACCCGCGCAACGCGCAGCGGGACGACGCGATCGATCCGTTGGAGGAGACCCAGGGCGGCAGCCGGGGTCGCGGCGGCAAGGGAGCCCGGTGATCATGGCACTGTTCGGCGACCACCTCGGTGCGCGCCTCGCCGCCCTCGTCGACGGCGAGCTCTCGCACGACGATCGCGACCGCGCCCTCGCCCATATCGCCGGCTGCGTCCAGTGCCGCAGCCTGGTCGAGTCCGAGCGCACCCTCAAGGGGCACCTCGACTCGATGGCCATGCCCGAGCCCTCGGCCCGGCTGATGGCCGCGCTCTTCCAGATCCCGCAGACGCACGGCAGCCGCCGTGACCCCGAGGACCCGCCGTCCGGCGGCGAGTCCTCCGGCCGTCCCGGCGCCCTCGGCGGGCTGTTCGGCCGCTCCGCCGCGTTCCTGCCCGAGTTCGCCGTCGGCCTGCGCCCGCTGCCCCGGGCCGCCGCGGGCGAGCCGGAGCCGAGCGGCGACGAGGCGGGCGACGGCCGCGGTTACGCGCGCGTCGGCCTGGCCTCGCGCTCCCCGCTGCGTCCCGAGTACGCCCAGCCGGGCCTGCGCCCCGCCTGGTTCGTCAAATAACCGGTGTGACGGCGAATGGCGAGGAGTCGATGAACGGCCGTCAGTCGTTCATCGACTCAGTCACGCACCTCGTCCGACCAGTCGTGAAAGGCGTGTAACAGCTCCGCTGCGAGTCCCCGATCCAGCGGGTGATGTTCGGGGTGCCTCTGTCACCCGGCCCCGGTCGGGGCTTACTGTGGAACACGACAAAGACCTGCTGCGCCGCGATCCCCGCCAAGCCGCACCTTGAGACCCGCCGGAGCCTCCCGATGTTCTTCGACTTGTCACTGCCTGAAATAGTCGTGCTCCTCGGGCTCGGTGTCGTTCTGTTCGGTCCGGACAAACTGCCGCAGGCTGCCGCGAGCGCGGCCCGCTTCCTGCGCCAGGTCCGCGCCTTCAGCGACAACGCCAGGCAGGATCTCGCCAAGGAGCTCGGCCCGGAGTTCGAAGGCCTCAACCTCGAGGACCTGAACCCGAAGACCTTCGTGCGCAAGAACCTGCTCGGCGAGGGCGAGGAGCTGCGCGACCTGCGCAAGGACATCAACGGCACGCTGAACGAGGCCGTCAACCTGACACCGCAGGCTGCCACACCCGTGTCGCGACCCACCAGCGCGGCCAACGGGAGCGCCGCGCTCCCGGCGGGCGAGCAGCCGCCGTACGACGCCGACGCCACCTGATCGCCGCCGACCGGACCTTTTCACACCCGTGGTCCGCGACCTCGGCCCGGGGCGTCGCCCGGCAGAAGGATTGCGAGGACCGGATGCTCAGGCAGAATCCGGCGGACACAGCCCACCCCTCTAGCTTCCACGGCGCCTCCCGCTTCGCGTCGGCGGACCCGGATCCGCTGTCCGCGTTCGCCGAGGCCGACCTGTCCTGGTACGGCCTGGACGCGGGCTGGCAGGGACCGCGCGACCTCGGCTCGGTCAGCACCGGTCCTGACGGCCTGGTCGAGTTCGGCACCCTGCGGCACGGCGATCCGGCGGCGACCCGGCCCGACGCGCGGGCGCAGCGCAGGTCCGTCACGGTGCTGACGATGGCCCGGCTCGGCAGGCGGCCCCTGGCCAAGCCGGACGGCTCCCCGGCCGGCTCCGTCGAGGCGATGAACGTCGGCGCCGCGGCGGCGATCGCCGGGGTCGGCCTGGTCGAGGACAACTGGCCCTGGGAACTCGATGTGCACCTGCGGCAGCAGTGGCTCGATCAGCAGCGCGAGTTGGCGTACGTCGTCTCCGAGGTGCTCGCGGGCGATCCCTGGCAGCCGCTCACGCTCCCGGTCGGCCAGCAGCAGCAGGCCTTCCACTACCGCGAATCCCCGTACGGCTGGGTGATGGCCGCGCCCCGGCCGGACTGCTTCCTCGCCGCGTACGGACGGGGTGTGTCGGCCTACTCGCTGGCCTTCGTGCGGGTGGATCCGAAGCTCTATGCCTGAGTGGTCATCAAATCTGCGTACGAACGTGCGAAGCGTGCTTATGGCGGCTAAATGCCATCCGAGCTGGCTGAATAGCTGTCATTAGGACATAGGGCGAGCCCCGCCGGATCACTCCGACGGGGCTCACTGCCGCTATGACAGGTCGTCAGTTTAGCGCGTTCTGAGGGGTGGTCAGCGCCACCCTCTAGCGGCCCGCGGGCGACACGCTCAGCGACATTCCCACCAGCCCGCGGGAGCGGACCGTGAGCTTGTCCGCGACCTCGCGCAGCACCGTGGACGCGGCCGAATCCGGGTCCGAGAGCACGATCGGCGTGCCGTCGTCGCCGCCCTCGCGCAGCCGCAGGTCGATCGGGATCTGGCCGAGCAGCGGCACGGTCGTGCCGGTGACGCGGCTGAGTGCCTCGGCGACCGCCTCGCCGCCGCCGCTGCCGAAGACCTCGACCCGCTCGTCGCAGTGCGGGCAGGGCATCCAGGACATGTTCTCCACCACGCCCGCGATCCGCTGCCGGGTCTGCAGCGCGATCGTGCCGGCCCGCTCGGCCACCTCGGCGGCGGCCTGCTGCGGCGTGGTCACCACCAGGATCTCGGCGTTCGGCACGAGCTGGGCCACCGAGATCGCCACGTCGCCGGTGCCGGGCGGCAGGTCGAGCAGCAGCACGTCGAGGTCGCCCCAGTACACGTCGGCGAGGAACTGCTGCAGCGCGCGGTGCAGCATCGGGCCGCGCCAGACCACCGGCTCGTTGCCCGGGGTGAACATGCCGATCGAGATGACCCGCACGTCGTGCGCCACCGGGGCCATGATCATGTCCTGCACCTGGGTCGGCCGCTCGGTGACCCCGAGCATCCGCGGCACCGAGTGGCCGTAGATGTCGGCGTCCACGATGCCGACCTTCAGCCCCTTGGCCGCCATCGACGCCGCCAGGTTCACCGTCACCGAGCTCTTGCCGACCCCGCCCTTGCCCGAGGCCACCGCGAAGACGCGGGTCAGCGAACCGGGCTTGGCGAACGGGATCTCCCGCTCGGCGCGTCCGCCGCGCAGCGTCGCCTGCAGTTCCTGGCGCTGCTCCGGGCTCATCACGTCCATCTCGACCTCGACGGAGGTGACCCCGGCCACGGCGCCGACCTCGGCCGTGATGTCCGTGCGCAGCTTGTCCTTGAGCGGGCAGCCGGCCACGGTCAGGTAGATCGCCACGGTCGCCGCGCCCGCGGCGTCCACGGCCACCGATTTCACCATGCCGATCTCGGTGATCGGACGGCGGATCTCAGGGTCCTGCACCCGCGCGAGCGCGGAGCGGATCTGGTCTTCGGAGACGACGGTCGCGGCAGTCATACCGCCCATACTAATCAGTAACCGGCGCGCCTCCGTCACCGCTCTCCGAGCCGCCTGGCCTCCTGGTCCTCGAGACGGGACTGTTCGAGTTCCTTGAACAGCGCCTGCAGCTCGGAGCGCACGAAGTCGCGGGTGGCCACGTCGTTGACGGCGATCCGCAGCGAGGCCACCTCGCGCAGCAGGTATTCGGTGTTGGCGACGGCCTGCCCGTCCCTGGCCCGGTCCTGCTCGTTCTGCACCTTGTCCCGGTCCGCCTGCCGGTTCTGCGCCAGCAGGATCAGCGGAGCGGCGTACGCGGCCTGGGTGGAGAAGGCCAGGTTGAGCAGGATGAAGGGGTACGGGTCCCAGTGGATGGTCCGGGTGAAGACCAGGGCGTTCAACAGGATCCAGACGATCACGATCACGGTCTGGATCACCAGGTACTGCGCGGTGCCGAAGTACCTGGCCAGGTTCTCCGAGGCCTGGCCGAACTTCTCCGCGTCCAGCTTGGGCCGCAGCGAGGGCCGCGGTCGCAGCGACTTGGGCTGGTCGAGCCGGGGGCCGTCCGTCTCGCCGCGTCGACGCCGGGCGTGTATGAAGCGGTCGTGTTCGTGCTCGTGCGCCACGCCTAGTCCTCCTCGACGTCGTGGTGCAGGTTCCGGTGCCGCCAGTCGGAGGGCAGCACGTGGTCGAGCACGTCGTCCACGGTGATCGCGCCGAGCAGGTGCCCGGACCCGTCCACCACGGCCGCGGCCACCATGTTGTAGGTCGCCATCAGCGAGGTGACGTCGTGCAGCGGCTGTTCCGGGCGCAGCGGCTCGATCCCGTTGTCCACGGCCGCGCTCACCAGCGTCGCCGGGGGCTCGCGCAGCAGCCGCTGGAAGTGCACGATGCCGAGGAAGCGGCCGGTGGGCGTCTCCAGCGGGGCGCGGCAGACGTAGACCTGGCTGGCGAGCGCGGGGGAGAGCTCCGGCATCCGGATCCGGGCGAGCGCCTCGGCCACGGTCGCGTCCGGCGGCAGGATGATCGGCTCGCTGGTCATCAGGCCGCCGGCCACGTCGTCGGAGTAGCTCAGCAGCCGCCGCACCGGGGCGGCCTCGTCCGGCTCCATCAGCTCGAGCAGCCGCTCGGCCTCCTCGATGGGCAGGTCGCCGAGCAGGTCGGCGGCGTCGTCCGGGTCCATCTCCTCGAGCACGTCGGCGGCGCGCTCGATCTCGAGCCTGGCCAGGATCTCGACCTGGTCCTCCTCCGGCAGCTCCTCGAGCACGTCGGCGAGCCGCTCGTCGTCGAGGGCCGCGACGACCTCGCCGCGGCGCTTGGGGTTCAGGTCGTGCACGGCGCGGGCCACGTCGGCGGCGCGCATCTGCTCGAAGGTGGCGAGCAGCGCGGCGGCCTCCTGCTGCCCCGGGTCCGGCACGGAGACCCCGCCCAGCGCCTCCCAGTCCACGATGGAGCTCTCGCCGCGGCGGCGCAGGCCCTTCGCCGGGTGCTGGACGTAGGCCTTGGCCACCTCCCAGTCGCCCGGGCCGGTCTGCTCGATGGCGACGTCCTTGATCTGGACCTCGTCGCGCCCCGCGGCCCCGGAGACCAGCCGCACCCGGCGGTCCAGCAGTTCGGCGAGCACGAGCGTCTCGTTCGGCCGCTGCTGGAACCTGCGCATGTTGATCAGGCCGGAGGAGATGACCTGGCCGCTCTCGATCGCCGTCACCCGGGTGATCGGCAGGAACACGCGCCGCTTGCCGGTCACCTCGCCGACCACGCCGAGCACCCGCGGGCGCTCCCCGCCGAAGCCGAACTGCACGATCACGTCGCGCACCCGGCCGACCTGGTCGCCGTCCTGATCGAAGATCGCCTTGCCGGCCAGGTGCGAGACGAAGATCCGGGGGCCGGTCTTCACGGACCCGAGCTTCGCCACCCGCAGCGCCTTTCGTCCGGGAACCCTGCTGGTCCCATGGTTGTTCTCCGGGCTCAGGCTATGGGCATCGCGGCGTGAGGGGCAATCCGTGGCGGCTCAGTGCCGTGAACGCTTCGTCGAGCGTCAGCGCACGCGGCGGCTGGTCACGGTCGTCCCCGCGCTCGACTGGACCGCGGCGGCCCCGCTGGCCCGGTTGTAGCGTCCGGGCCCCTCGAGCAGCGGGCCCTGCGGGGCGATCCGGAAGATCGAGGACCGCTCGGCCCATCGCTCCGGCTGCGCCTCGCCGTCGCGCGCGTTGAGCCGCTTGGCGTGCAGCGTCGGGACGACCTCGGCCCACTCCGCGCCGTCCGGCCGCACCCGGCCGACGAGCCCGGACCAGGTGGCGAGCCGGCCGCCCTTGTCCTTGGAGCGCACCGTGACGCGCACCAGCTGCCCGTCCGAGAGCCCCGGCACGTTCTGCTCGCCGCCGCCGGTCACCAGGTACACCGCGCCGCGGCCGTCGTGCTCCTGCCAGACGTGCCACACCGCCCGGTCGCGCAGCCCGGGCACGGCGATCCACAGGAGGCTCGACTTCTTACAGGCCTCTTCGACAAGCGCGAATTCGGGCAGCGGGAGGGTCGCGGCGGCGCCGGATGCGGATGACGTGGAGAACGACGGGGGGGTCATGGTCCAAGACTGTCCCACAGGGCTCTGCGGCGCATTTCAGTGGGACAGCTTGTAGAAGTTCGCGGGCCCCGTGGTATCCGGCCGATCCGCTTGTACGCTGTTCCCGTCCCCTTTGTTATAGGTCGAACTCGGAGTCACCCCTGACCAGCTCGCGCGCGCCAGAGCTCACGGCGTCCATACCCGCCCCGTCCGCCGTGCACCGCCCCGCGCGGGCGGACATACCGACGCTCGTCCTCGGCGTGCTCGGCGTCGGCACCTCGGGACCGATCATCGCCGCGACCCGGGCGCCCTCGCTCGCGATCGCCTTCTGGCGCAACGCGATCGGCACCGCCGTCCTTGCGCCCTACGCGCTGCTGCGGCACCGCGCCGAGTTCCGCGCACTCGGCCGCGCGCGGTGGCTGCTGGCGCTGTCCTCCGGCTTCTGTCTCGGCCTGCACTTCTCCACCTGGACGCCGAGCCTGACGCTGACCTCGGTCGCCTCCGCCACGGCCTTCGCGGCCACCCAGCCGATCTTCGCCGCGCTGATCGCCCGGCTGCGCGGGGAGCACGTGGCCCGGCGCGCCTGGATCGGCATCCTGATCGCGGTGCTCGGCGCGGCGGAACTGTCCGGAGTGGACCTGCGCGCCTCGGTGCACGCGTTCCTCGGCGATCTGCTCGCGCTCACCGCGGCGGTGCTGGCGGCTGTTTACATGACGCTGGGCTCGAAGGTGCGCCAGACGGTCTCGCTGACCCCGTACGCGAGCATCTGCTACGCGACGGCCGCGGCCACCATCGCGGTCATGGCGGTGATCTGCGACGAGCACCTGCTCGGCTTCGGCTCGAACGCCTGGCTGAAGATCCTGGCGCTGACGGCCGGTGCGCAGCTGCTGGGGCACACCATGTTCAACCGTGCGCTGAAGACGACGAGCGCCACGGTGGTCTCCGTCGTCATCCTGCTCGAGGTGCCGATCGCCGCGCTGCTCGCCGCCGTCTGGCTGGGCCAGATCCCGTCGGTCTGGGCGCTGCCCGGCGCCGTGCTGATCCTGGTCGGCCTGGTCGCGATCAGCACCGCGGGGACGAGCGGACCGCGGCCGGAATCGAGTGGCGCGCATCACGAGACGTCCGGTGCTACCGGCGGGTAACCTCGCAGAGTAACGACGGTCCGTACCCGCATGGGAAGGAACCACCCTCCGATGACTCAGCACAACCGCCCCCGCCGCTCCTGCCTGGCCGTTCCCGGATCGAATCCGCGCTTCCTGGCCAAGGCCCAGACGCTGCCGGCCGACCAGGTCTTCCTCGACCTCGAGGACGCCTGCGCGCCGCTGGAGAAGGAGGGCGCCCGGCACAAGATCGTCGAGGCGCTCAACGAAGGCGACTGGACCGGCAAGACCCGCACCGTGCGGGTCAACGACCTCACCACGCACTGGACCTACCGCGACGTGATCACCGTGGTCGAGGGCGCGGGCGCCAACCTGGACTGCATCATGCTGCCGAAGGTGCAGGACGCCGGGCAGGTGGTCTGGCTCGATCTGCTGCTGACCCAGATCGAGAAGACCATGGGCTACGAGGTCGGCCGGATCGGCATCGAGGCGCAGATCGAGAACGCCAAGGGCCTGGTCAACGTGGACGCCATCGCCGCCGCCTCGCCGCGGATCGAGACGATCATCTTCGGCCCGGCCGACTTCATGGCCTCGATCAACATGAAGTCCCTGGTGGTCGGCGAGCAGCCGCCGCTCTACGACGTGGGCGACGCCTACCACTACATCCTGATGCGGATCCTGATGGCCGCCCGCGCGCACGACGTGCAGGCGATCGACGGCCCGTACCTGCAGGTGCGCAACCCCGAGGGCTTCCGCCGGGTGGCCGGGCGCGCCGCGGCCCTGGGCTTCGACGGCAAGTGGGTGCTGCACCCGGACCAGATCGCGATCGCCAACGAGCTGTTCGCGCCGACCCAGGAGGACTACGACCACGCCGAGCTGATCCTCGACGCCTACGACTACTGCACCTCGGAAGCGGGCGGCAAGAAGGGCTCGGCGATGCTCGGCGACGAGATGATCGACGAGGCCTCGCGGAAGATGGCGCTGGTGATCGCGGGCAAGGGGCGGGCCGCTGGCTACACCAGGACCTCGAAGTTCGAGCCGCCGAAGGAGTGAGCTTCCGAGCCGGACAACGCGACGGCCGTCGCGTTCAGCGGCGCGGGAGGTCGATCCAGTAGCGTCGCTGTGGGCCGAGTTCGGTGGCGCGTGCCTCTTCGAGGACGCCGCCGCAGTGTTCGATCGTGCGCGCCGAGGCGAGGTTGCCCTCGGCGCAGATCATCAGCACTTCGTCGCAGACCATCCCGGTGACGTGGCCGGCCATCCCCTTCCCAGCCCCCGATCCGGCGTAGATACTGGCCAGTAACTACCGTGACCCGGACCCTGAGAGATCGGGGCCGGGAGCATCGACAAGGGAGTCATTGCATGGCACGCCTCGCCAGGACAGAGGGCCTGACCGACATTCAGCAGGAGATCCTCGCCACGGTCCGCACCTTCGTGGAGCGCGAGATCATCCCGGTGGCCACGGAGCTGGAACACGCCGACGAGTACCCGGCCGAGATCGTCAAGGGCATGGCGGAGCTCGGCCTGTTCGGCCTGATGATCCCGGAGGAGTTCGGCGGGCTCGGCGAGTCCCTGCTGACCTACGCGCTGGTGGTCGAGGAGATAGCGCGCGGCTGGATGTCCGTCTCCGGCATCCTCAACACGCACTTCATCGTCGCCTACATGATCAAGCAGCACGGCACGCCGGAGCAGCAGGCGCACTTCCTGCCGAAGATGGCCGAGGGCGACGTGCGCGCCGCGTTCTCCATGTCCGAGCCCGCGCTCGGCTCCGACGTCGCCGCGATCACCACCAAGGGCGTGCGCGACGGCGAGGACTACCTGATCACCGGTCAGAAGATGTGGCTGACCAACGGCGGCACCTCCAACCTCGTCGCCCTGCTCGCGAAGACCGACGAGGGCGCCGACACGCCGTATAAGAACCTGACCACCTTCCTGGTCGAGAAGGAGCCGGGCTTCGGCGAGGTCAGGCCCGGGCTCACCGTGCCCGGGAAGATCCAGAAGATGGGCTACAAGGGTGTCGACACCACCGAGCTCATCCTGGACAACGTCCGCATCCCGGCCGACCGCGTGCTCGGCGCGGCGCCGGGCCGCGGCTTCGCGCACATGATGGACGGGGTCGAGGTGGGCCGGGTGAACGTCGCGGCCCGCGCCTGCGGCATCGCGCTGCGGGCCTTCGAGCTCGGCATCGCCTACGCGCAGCAGCGCTCCACCTTCGGCAAGCCGATCGCGCAGCACCAGGCGATCCAGTTCAAGCTCGCCGAGATGGCGACGAAGGTCGAGGCCGCGCACCAGATGATGGTCCGGGCCGCGCGGGTCAAGGACTCCGGGCAGCGCAACGACCTCGAGGCGGGCATGGCCAAGTACCTCGCCGCCGAGTACTGCAAGGAGGTCGTCGAGGACTCCTTCCGGATCCACGGCGGCTACGGCTACTCCAAGGAGTACGAGATCGAGCGGCTGTACCGCGAGGCGCCGATGCTGCTGATCGGCGAGGGCACCGCGGAGATCCAGAAGATGATCATCGGTCGGCGCATCCTGGAGGAGTACAAGCTGCGCTGAGCGTGTCGGACCACCCCTGCTGGCTGTCGGACCGGCGCGTTAGTCTGCGGATATGAGCGAAGCGACGCGGATTCCCGGGCACCTGGTCCGACTGGCCGGTTCGGCCGTGCACGTGGTCGTCGAGCCGGGTCCCGCGGACGTGGTGCCGGTGCTGCTGAGCTCGGGGCTCGGCGGCGCCTGGTACGACTGGGACCGGGTCGTGCCGCTGCTGGCCGGTCTGGCGCCGGTGCTGCGCTTCGACCGGCCGGGACTCGGCTGGTCCGAGCCCTCGGCCATACCGCCGACGCTCGCGGGCGAGGCGGAGCGGATTAGGGCCCTGCTGACCACGCCCGGGGTGCTCGGCCCGGACGCGCCGCCCGCGGGCCGCGCGGTGCTCGTCGGGCACTCGCTGGCCGGCTTCCACATCGAGGCCTTCGCGCGGCTGCACCCGGAACTGGTGGCCGCGGTCGTGCTCGTGGACAGCTCCGCCGAGCCCGAGGTGCCCGCGCCGGATCCGGCCGAGGCGGTGGAGCGGCGGCTGGCCCAGTGGCGCATCCTCGGGGACCTGGCGACGCGCTCGGGCGTGGCCGGGCTCGCCATGCCGCGGCTACGTTCGCTGGCGATCCGGCTGACCCGTTCGGGCGGATCAGACCTCGCCGATCCCGAGGAGGTGGCGGCCACCGCGGCCTCCGGCAGGCTGCTGACGGCCGCGCTGCTGGAGAACGCGACGTACAACGCGGTGGCCGCGCAGCTGCTCGAACTGCGCTGCGAGAAGCCCTTCCCGCAGGAGCCGCCGCTGCGGGTGCTCGCCGCCTTCGGCACCTCGCCGCTGGTGCGCGCGCTGCCCTTCGTCACCGGGAAGGTGCGGGAGCGCAACGAGAGCTGGCTGGCCCGGCAGCTCGAGTTGGTCGAATTATCGGCGAACGGCAGGCTGATCGAGCTCACGGACAGTGCGCACTACGTGCCTTTCGATAGACCGGACGCCGTCTCCGAGGCCGTACGCGAGGTTTTGGGCTCGCTCGTCTAGACTGCGTCGCGCAGACCGGCTCCTCGGACCACCTGACGTACCCCGGGCCGATGCGGCAGGATGGGTGCGGCGGACCACCGGTCGCCGCACGCCGGAGGTGCCCCCGAACGCGAGCGCCGCTAGGACAGGGAGGGCCAGAAGACTCCGATGGCAACGTATTACGTGATCGCCCGCATGGACGGAACCCGCCAGATCGGTCCGGACCGGCAGATCGTGGACCTCGCCGCCGCGCTGGAGCGCGGCATCACCCAGTTCCTCGTGCAGCCCGCGGCCGACGAGGACGCGGAGCAGGCCACGGACCCGGGCGAGCCGTACGGCCTGCTGCTGCACCCCGAGCCGGCCCAGGCCGGGCTCGGCATCGCCGACGACATGACCCTGACCCTCGGGGTGGACGGCTCCTTCCGGCTCTTCCAGCTGCAGGCGGTGCCGGCGCCCGAGCACTACACCCCGGCGTCCGCGGTCGGCGCCGAGGCGATCTTCACCCGCGAGTTCCTGGCCACCGCCGAGGTCCCGGCCTGGTGGGCCTACGGTCCGAACGGCCGGCGCGTGCTCGGCCTGCTCTTCGCCCTCGCCGGACTCAAGCGCGAGCAGCTCGACCGGATCGGCCGCCGGATCGACGCCGCGGGCCTGACCTTCGCCCGGGACAAGTTCGACGCGCTGGGCGCCGCCGACACCGCCATCGCCGAGGCCAGCCGCTCCGGCGCGGCCCGGCTGGCCCGCGGCTACGCCCGTGCGGCGACGTACGGCACCTGGGAGAAGGACTCGGCTCTGAGCCACGCGGCCTCCGCGGCCGGGGACGTGGCCTACGTGCTGACCGTCGGCGACGTGCTGCCGGAGGACACGCTCGACCGCCTCGCCAAGTGGCTGTCCCCGGAGATCCCGGACATCGGCTTCGGCGGCGAGGACGAGGAGTACCCAAAGCCGGGACAGCCCGAGCACGAGCCGGAGGAGCAGGCCCAAGACGCCTGAGCCCTGAGCCGCCGCCGGGACAGGTCCACGACGCGCGGCCGGACCGAGGATTTGTGGGCGAAGTTACCTACCCATCGGTAACTTCATCCGGCAGGATGGACGGCACAACCGTCCAACCCTTCAGGAGCTGACCCCATGCAGTTCGGCCGCTACTTCGAAGAGTTCGAAATCGGCGCGGTGTACAAGCACTGGCCGGGCAAGACCGTCACCGAGTACGACGATCACCTCTTCTGCCTGCTCACCATGAACCACCACCCGCTGCACCTCGACGCCCACTACGCCGAGACCAGCACGGAGTTCAAGCGCAACGTCGTGGTGGGCAACTACATCTACTCGCTGCTGCTCGGCATGTCGGTGCCGGACGTGTCGGGCAAGGCCATCGCGAACCTCGAGGTCGAATCCCTCCGGCACATCGCCCCGACGTTCCACGGCGACACCATCTACGGCGAGACCACCGTCCTGGACAAGACCGAGTCGCGCTCCAAGCCGGACCGCGGCGTGGTCTACGTCGAGACCCGCGGGTTGAACCAGGACGGCACCGTCGTGTGCGTCTTCCGGCGCAAGGTGATGGTGCCGAAGAAACCGGTCGAGGCGTCCGAATAAGGACGTTTCCGAAGGCCGCGGCACCCCTGACGGGTGACGAGCGCTTGACGGGAGGCCCCCGGACGGGAGACCGTTCGTACCATGAAGGGCGAGCCCAGTTGCCCGCGGTGCGGGAACCGCGTCCATGCACCCGGAGATCCCTCGGCCCACCTGCCGGTGGTTCCCGACTCCCTGGTGGGGGCGGTGCCCGACACCGTCCCCGAGGACCTGGCGTCGCTGCCCGCCGCCGCGCTGCCGTTGGGCGCCGGGTCGGCGGTGGACCTGTGGCACTGCGAGCTGCACGGCGCCGTCCACCCGGTCCAGCCGGTGCTCTCCCCGGACGCTGAGAGCCTGTTCGAGGTCGTCCAGCACTCCCAGGTGCCGCTCTGGCTGCCCTGGCCGCTGCCCGGCAACTGGCGCTTCTCCGGCCTGGCCTACGTCGGCGACCGGATCGACGGGGCGCGGGCCACGGTCGTGGCGGCCAGCGGCCCCTCCCCGTTCGGCGGCGAGGGCGACCTGCTGCTGATCGCCGAGGAGATGGGCATCGGCATCGGCGCCCGCTTCGCCGGGCTGCCCGGACCCGATCCGGGACCGATCTTCGAGGACACCGCGGCGCACGCCAAGGTCTACGCGGCCGGCCGGCCGACCCCGATGTGGGCCGTGCCCGGCACCGGCGACCGCGCGGTGTTCGTCGGCGAGGCGCGCGGGATGTGGCTCTGGCTGGTGCTGTGGCCCGCGATCGACGGCACCATGCTCTACGACGAGGTGGTGCTGACCGACCTGCGCGACGCGCTCGCCGAGATCCCGCATCTGCCGATCGGCACGCTCTCCTCGCGCTTCTTCGGCTGATCTTGGCCGATTCGTCCGGGCGGCGGGCGCGGCCTCGAGATGAGAGGCCGCCTGACGAGCTGTAGCCTGGGCGAATGCGGATCGACCTGCACACGCACAGCAGCTGTTCG
>Ga0302314_10000888_pt1 | contig 55573 bp, 53 predicted proteins | sample III_Palsa_N2_3_FD_200533 | JGI IMG/M metagenome (GOLD analysis project Ga0302314, IMG submission 200533) | Peat permafrost microbial communities from Stordalen Mire near Abisko, Sweden - III_Palsa_N2_3 | ecosystem: Environmental > Terrestrial > Soil > Palsa > Peat permafrost | place: Sweden...
GCGCTCATAAATTGCCTTCCAAACAAACCTAAATAGATTTGTATATTTTTTCAGCTCTATCGCAGCAACATCAAGCACACAAGTTCTAATACTTGACCACTCCACCAGTTCATTCTCACCTATGTTGAGAATTGATCTAAATTCGCAAATAGACAATCTGCGCGTCGGATACTTTCTGCTGTACAGCAGACAACCCCTCTCATATAGAGCGAGAGAGTATTTACTTCTAAATTTGAAAATCGTTTCAATTTCTATTTCTGCATAATTTTGACTAGATTCTATAATATTTCTGATATCGCTATGGAGTGCATATTCGATCCATGCGCCGCCAGACTCAGAATTTTCTTCGTTTATTTTCTCAAAAAAGGAGATTCTGTTCAACGAAGGTCGGCCTCGTGAACTCTGATCTTCACTCACAACCCGCAGACTGCTTAACACGTCCAATGTTTGTCCGATCCGCTCATTGCTTTTGTGGCCCCTCCGAAGCTGGGCCTTTGAAATGCGATGCAGCGTCGCGGGTTCTGTTACAGCCCGTGCCAGCATCAGAATCAACGCCCGGCGCACAGCCAAGGTCATCAATGATTCGTCGGGGGGAACCACAATTACCTCTACTAATTCACGAGGCTTGACCAAGTACCGGCCGTTAAATTCGTTCAGCAACGCAAAGGCCGCCCGCTGCGTGCGGCCTAGGCCGTCTGCCGGATGAGCTGGCTTCCTCTTTTGGTCCGACATGGTGGGCTAGCTGCGCGCTGACGGCCGCTGCTCCTCGCCTTTGCGCGGCCGGCCTCGCCGACGCTTCCCTGGCGACGCGGATGACGGCGTGGCGATGGCCAATTTTGTCGGCGTCGTCGGCTGCTCTGTCAGCGAGATGAGCCAAGCCTCGAAGGTCGTGCGGTCCCAAAGGGGCTTGTTTGCGGTCACACGGATCGCAGGCGCGAAGCGACCGGCCGCCATGAGCCGATAACAGGTAGCTCGACTAATCGGGTACTCGGACACGATCTGCTTGATCGTGAGAAAACGCGTAGAGGTCGGGGGCGTCATGTCGGTCAGCCTTAGGTAGCCATGGGTCCGACACCCCATCATCCACAGATTTGCTTGACGCGCAGCAACCCCGTTCCCCGGAAAATCGTCGGATTTAGCTCCGACTAAAATCTGATTATCTCTATCCATCTCCGTCAGGCTCGCCGCGCCTCGTAGGTTCTCGGCCCGGGTCAAAATCGATCATGTCTCCTCAGATCTCATAACGTCTCGCGACAAGTTTTTTCGGTCCAATTTTGGTCCAAAACCGTTGAGACGACCTGAGATTCGAAGATATTTTTCGGCACTGGCCGAGACAGTAACTATATGTTTTTGCTATATTATATAGAAATAAGCGAAGGCCGATGCCGTGTTCGGATCGCCCTCTCACGGCGGGAACAGGGGTTCGACTCCCCTTGGGGACGCCAAAGAAATCAAGAGCAAGGCCGCCTTCGGGCGGCTTTTTCGTTTTGGGCGGAAATCAGATGGCTGCAGCTCCCGCTCGCCGCCCGATCGCCTCGATCTCAATCAGATAGCCGTGGTGCAACCCCGGTACCGGGACGACGGACCGGGCCGGGCGCCAGGGGCCGAACAGGTCGGCGTAGATCCGGTTGAACGCGGGCCAATTCTCCACACCGACCAGATAGGCCGTCACCTTGAGCACGTCGCCCGGGCCGCAGCCCGCTTGGGCCAGGATCGCCAGCAGATTGGCGATCGCCTGTCGGGCCTGATCCTCGAAAGCCAAGCCGGCGGTGTGGCTGCCGTCCGGGCGTTGTCCCAGCTGCCCGGAGACGAACACCAGGTCGCCCCAGGCGGTGCCTTGTGCATAATGGCCGGCCGGCGTCGGCACAGCCGGGGTTTGGATCCGTTCGATCGGTTCAGGCATAGGTATTACCATCCGTTGATGCGGGGCCAGACGGCGCCGACGCGGCCGTCGGCGCGCAGCACGTGATAGCGGTCGTGCTGCGCGCCGGTGGCGCAGGCGTGATTGGGCAGAATGCGCACCCGGGCGCCGACGGGCAATGCCGGCAGCGGCGCGGTGGAACCGGGGCGCACCGCGACGATGCCGTGTTCCTGGTTGGCATCGACGACGATCAGGTCGCCATAGGGCCGGCCGGTCTCGTCGCAGACGATGCCATAGCCCTGATCGACCGCCTGCCGCGCGGTGCCGCGATCGCGCGACAGCGCCATCCAGCCGGCATCGGTGATGATCCAGCCCTTCCGGTGCTGATGGCCGATTACGGTCGCCAGCACCGAGAGCGCGATCTCGTCGATGGCACAGGTGCCGACGCCCGCCTGGAACAGGTCGCCGAACATGAACACGCCGGCCCGCACCTCGGTGACACCCGTGAGGTCGCGGGCGAACCGGGCGGTCGGTGTCGAGCCGACGCTGACCACCGGACAAGGCAACCCCGCCCGGTGCAGTGCCGCGGCCGCCTTGAGGCCGGCGGCCCGCTCGATCTCGGCCGCGTCGGCGATCGCGTCCTGCTGGTTCAAGCGATAGCTGTCGCCGGCATGCAGCAACACGCCGCGCAGGGTAGCCCCGCCCTCCACTAGGCGCCGGCCGATCGCGACCAGCGACGCCGCATCCCCGGGATCGACGCCGGAACGGTGGCCGTCCGCGTCGATCTCGATCAGGACCGGCAGGGCATCGCCGTTGGCCGCGACCCAGACGGCGACCGCGTCGGCCTGTTCGACACTGTCGAGGATGATCGCGAGATCCGCACCCGATTGCCGCCGGATGCCGCCGACCTGATCGAGCTTTCCGGGCGCGATGCCGACGCCGTAGATCATGTCTTTGACCCCGCCCTCGGCGAAGAACGCCGCCTCGCGCAGGGTCGAGACGATCGCCGGGCCGCCCGGGGCCGTCATGGCGATCCGGGCGACCTCAAGGCACTTCGCCGTCTTGAGATGCGGGCGGAACGCGACGCCCAGCGCCTGGAGCCGCTGCTGCATCCGGGCGACGTTCCGGCGCACCCGGGCCTCGTCGAGCAGGAGGCACGGCGTCGGCAGATCGGCGAGGTTGGTATTGCGGGGGGATGGGGCCGTCATGATCGCTCCCGATCGGCTGGATACCGCCGGAACATCGGGCCGCCGGGAGGGCGCGCGCAAATCATTTCAGAACCTCGCCTTATTTTTGTATGTTGGCATACCAACGATGGTCCTCGGGGCCATGCCCGAACCGTCGGATCGCCGTGCCCGTGACAGAGCCCGCACCTTCCGAGCGCCCGAGCGTGCTCGCGCCCTACCAGGATCTCCTGCGCCTGATCGACGCCGGGGAGTTTGCGGTCGCCCGCGAGCAGATCACGGCGCGCCTCGACCGGTCGTCGACCGATGCCGGGGCGATCTGGTGTGCGGCATTGGTCTTGTCGCGGCAGGGCGATCACCAGCATGCGGTCCAGGCCTATAAGAAGGCCGTCACCCTCGATGCCGGCTTTTCCTTCGTCCAGATCCCGCTGCCCTGGGGCGACGAGATCACGATCATGGACGGCAGCGGATCGACCTGGGCGGCCGACTGCTATCGGGAGCTGGTCGCCGACATCTACGGCCTGCGTCACCTGGATCTGCGCCCCGGCGAGGTCGTGGTCGATGTCGGCGCCCATCTGGGCACGATCTCGATCGCGCTGGCCCGGCTCTATCCCGGCATCCGGATCATCGCGATCGAACCCACGACGGCGAATTTCACCCGTATGCAGGCGAACATTGCGCGCAACCGGGTCACGGGCATCACAGCGCTGCAGGTGGCCGTCGGCCCGCGCGACGAGCCGGTCGAAATGCTCTGGACACCCTATGATTCGGCCGCCGCCAATGCCAAGACCGGGGCCGAGCGCCGGCAGTTGCTGCTGCGCCACGGCTGGTCGAGCGAGATCGTCCAGGGACGGCAGCTGGATGGGATCTTCGCCGAACACGGCATCCAGTCGTGCCGGTTTCTCAAGCTGGATTGCGAGGGTGCGGAGTGGGACATCTTCGCCGCGTCCGAGTGCCTGAACCGGGTCGATACCATCGGCCTGGAACTGCATGTCCCCGACCGGCACGAAGCCGAGGGCGGCGAGATCATGCGCAAGCGCTTCCTCGCCCAATTGGATCGGCTGACGGCGCGGCCCCGGGTCGCGATCGCGTCCCAGGTCTGGGTCCGGCTGTGACCGGCCGGCTCAGCCGCGTCTGAACACGAACTTCCGCGAGACGGCGAAATTGACGCCGAGCCCGCTCAATGAGCCCGCCGCCACGGCCAGCGCCGGATGGTCCGCGACGAACGGCTGGGTCGCGACCAGTGCTGCATAGACGCCGTAGTTCACCGCCCCGCCCGACAGGTTGAACAGCACGAACCGGCCCCATTGCCGGGCCGCGGCACCGGTCGATGCGCCGAAGGTAAAATAGCGGTTGCAGGCCCAGGTCGTGGTCGCCGCCGCGAGATAGGAGGCGGCGCGCCCGTCGAAAAAATGGCCGGGCAACAGGGCCAGATAAATCTGCAGGCAGCTGGCGTCGACGACGAAGCCCACGACGCCGACCAGGGCGAAGCGCAGCAATTGGAGCGGCCAGGGCCGGTCGGCGTGGGCGCCGCGCGGCGTCATCGCGCGCCGAGGAACGAGCAGGACGGCAGCGGCTGCACCGCCGTGGTCGCCAGCACCCGCCAGGGTTCGCCCTCGGCCGCGGGCCGCCCCAGCAGTGCGACCGACGGGATCGTCGCCTGGGCGAACAGGGCCGGCCGGTCCAGCGCCCGGAAATCCAGCAGGGCCTGCAACCCTTGATCCCAGGCCCAGGCCTCGGTCGCCGTCAGCGGCTCGTCCTGCCGGCGGAACTGCACGAGCCGATCCGACGCCGGCCAGCGCAGATCGAAGGCAACCGCATAGGCCATCCAATCGCCCATGGTCGGATTGACCACCGCCACGCGCGGCGCCGTGCCCGGCGCGTCGGTGCGGAACGGCTCCAGGGCGGCCTCAAGCTCGAGTGCTGCCCGCCGCGCCGCAAAGACGTCCGGATAGCGGCAGGCGAGATCATAGTAGCTCCGCCCGACGAGCGGCAGCAGCAGCACCAGCCCACAGGCGACGGCGGCGAGGACCGCCGGCCAGAGCAAGGCGCCACCCGATGGGCGACGCGGCATCAGGCTGAACAGCACGGCAAAGCCTGCCATGACGATCAATGGGCCCAATTCGGTCAGATAGCGCCAGAGCGAGGCGGCGCGCGCGACCTCCTCCGCGCTGAAGACGGCCGCATAGGCCCAGGCCAGAAAACCGATGAAGCTCAAGCCGACGATGCCGGTCAGCGCCAGCAGCAGGCGCGGCGACGGCACCTCCTCCGTCCCGTCCCGGTCCAGCCGGCGCCAGACCATGACGCCCCCGATCAGTGCGAGACCGACGAGGACGAGGGCGCCCACGGCCAGGACGGGATTCCCGGTCAGCCGATCCAGGAAAAACACGCGCAGAACCGTCAGCGGTGCTGCCCAATCCCACGCCACCGGCGCGCGCGGCGCCATGTCGGCGCCGATGCGGGCGGCCCGCAGATACAGGTTCCAGACCAGCACGCCCGCCGCTGCGGGTGCCAGCAGGACGGAGCCCCAGCACAGCCACAGCCGGGTCGAGCCCGCCCGGGCGATGATCACCAGGATGCCGCAAGCGAGCGCAACGCCCGCAACCAGCACGAGATTGGTCGTCCGCACCATGACCAGGGTCAGCGACAGCAGCCCGGTCCAGGCGAACCAGCTGGTCGCCACGGCAAACGCCCCGCGCCGGGCGGCGCCGACGCCGAGGCACGCGACCAGACCGGCCAGCGCGATCACGACCGCGGTCGAGGTATCCGCCAAGGCCGTCAGGCTGATGCGTGGATCGACGAACGGATCGATGAACGCGATCAGCACGCCCGTCGCCAAAAAGCCGAGGGTGATCAGGCGGCCGCGTCCCGGGCGGGCCGGATCGGGCGGCGACCAGGCGGCGGCGAAGCCGGCGAGCACCATGCCGAAGCCGCCCAGCAAGATGACGGTGAACAGCTTGAACGGCGCCTCGACCGTCGGACCGATCAGTTGGCTCGTCAACAGCGCCACCAGAACGGAGCCGTTCGGATAGCCGGGCTTGCTGGAGGCACCCAGCCAATCCGGCCAGAACCACGAGCGGCCATGGTCGACCAGATAGCGCGTGTTGGGCAGCCATTGGGCGAACTCGTCGAACGCCGTCGCGGGCTTGCCCGCGACGAACACCCCCATTGGCGCCAGGAGAACCAGCAGGACCGCGAGATCGGCCAGCAATCGGCGCTGCTGCTGTCGACGGATCGCGGGGCCGAACGGCAGGAGCAGCAGCAGGCCGCAGCCCAATGCGGCCCGGGCCGGCCAGGTCTGATCGAGATCGGCGAGCGCGAGGATCGCCGAGACGATCGCGACGATCCCCCAGCCGGCAACGGCCAGCAGCGGCAGGCGGAACTGCCGGCCCACCGGCTGAGCGCGCTCGATGACGGCAGCGGGCAGCGTTCCGAGCCCGGTAAAGGCGGCAAAGACGAGCGCGACCGCGCCATAGACCGTCAGGTTGCGCAGGAAATCCTCAAGCACGCGCGGCGCCCCGTCCCCGGGTCACGAACCGCTCGGCTCGGGCGACGGCGGCGCCGGCAGCTCCAGATAGCGCAGGCGCTTGGTTTCATGGCGCCCGCGCGAGACGCTATCCAGCACGATGCCGCAGGCGAGGCTGAGAAAAGACAGCAGGCCGACGCCCATGGCCAGCACGGCGGTCGGCAGGCGCGGCACCAGCCCGGTCTCGAGGAACGTCACCATGACCGGATAGGCCAGCGCCAGCGACAGGATCGCGGCTAGGCCCGCCCAGCAGGCGAAGAAGGCGAACGGGCGCACCTCCTTCACCAGCAGCAGCAGAATCCACAGGATACGCAGACCGTCGCGCACGGTGCGCAGCTTGCTGCTCGACCCCTCCGGCCTTTTGCCGAACGGGATCGGGATTTCCGCGACCGGGATCCGAAGATCGATCGCATGCACCGTCAGTTCCGTCTCGATCTCGAACCCGTCGGTGATGACCGGGAAGGATTTGACGAAGCGGCGCGAGAAGGCCCGGTACCCGGAAAATATGTCCTTGAACTCGCTGCCGAACAGCCAGTCCGCGATATGGTTGAACAGCGCATTGCCGAAGGTGTGGCCGGCGCGGTGGGTCGTCGCGTCCTGTGGCACCCGGGCGCCGACCACCATGTCGAACTTCTGCTGGACGACGAGATCGATCAGGTCGCCGACCCGCGACGCGTCATAGGTCGTGTCGCCGTCGGACATGACATAGACGTCGGCCTCGATGTCCGCGAACATGCGCCGGACGACATTGCCCTTACCCTGCCGCGTCTCGTGGCGCACGATCGCCCCCGCGGCGCGCGCACGCTCGACCGTGCGATCGGTCGAGTTGTTGTCATAGACATAGATCACGGCGTCGGGGCGGGCCCGGGCAAAGGCGGCGACCGTATCCCCGATCGTCGCCTCTTCCTGGTAGCAGGGCAGCAGGATGGCAAGTTTCATCGACAGGGCTTATTCCGGAAAAGCGATCATGATGCAAGCGCCGATCGGGAAGATTGCTCGGCCGTTGGCGTGTCGGGATTGGCGGACTGCCGCGCTGCCATTGTAGCACGGCCCGTGCTTATTCGCACCGCACACCCGCCGACCCCAGGTCAGCCGCCCCGCGCCCGCGGCGATTGAGACAACAGACTATACAAGGATCGTCGGCAGCGGGCGGAAACCACCATTTTCTGGCTTTTACACAATTTCTACAAACTTCTCATGACGGCAATCGGACTTTGTCATTTGCGGTGGGATGGAAAAAAGCCAACTTCTTTCCGCTTCTCTCATTCGCCAAATCCCTGCACACTCGATCAAGTTGAGTGCCTTGCCACTACTCCTTAATACTGAGAGCAAGCGGTCGGGCCGGGGGGCGGGGATTGCACGTCATGGCTGCTGGAACGTCGGAGATCGACCGCCAGATCGTCGGGTTGCCGACTGTCGCGGATGGTGCCGTCGCTACGGCGTTGCAGGCGACCCTGCTCGCCGCCGCCGAGGACGGCCATTCCGTACTGATCGATGCCTCCGACGTCGATGAGTTGGGCGCCGCCGTGATCCAGGTGATCGAGGTCGCACGGCGCAGCTTCACCGCGGCGGGCCGGACCTTTGCGATCCGCGCGCCTTCCGACGCGGTTACCGCCGCCTATCAGGATCTCGGCCTGTTTTCGAGCCTGATGCAAAGCCTGGCGGAAGCCGATTAGGCCATGGATATCGAGGCGCTCAAACGAACCTTTTTCCTCGAATGCGAGGAACTGCTCAGCGCATCCGAGGAAAATCTGGACGCGCTCGGCGATGGTGCCGACCAGGACGCGGCGGTCAATGCGCTGTTCCGCAATTTCCATTCGATCAAGGGCGGCGCCAGAGCGTTCGAGCTCGAGGGCTTGGGTGAATTCGCCCATGCCTGCGAGAGTTTTCTGTCGCTGGTCCGGAAGGGCGAGATCGAGCTTACCGAAGAGGTCAAGGCGCTGCTGTTCGACAGCGTCGACGGCCTGAACGAGCTGGTCGATGCGGTGCATGACGATCAGTTGGTCGTCACCGCCCGCACCAAGGAGACGCTGCGTAAGCTGCGCGAACGGGCCGGACTGGATCAGGTCGCCCCCAGCGACGAAATGCCGTTCGAATTCACGCCGGTCGCCGCTTTCGAAACGCCGGCGGACGATGCGGCGCCGTTCCGGCGCTATCTGATCACCCTCGTCCCGGCACCGGGGATGCTGGCATCCAGCGTCGATCCGCTCAATCTGCTGCGTGTGATCAAGACGCTGGGCGATGCCGATATCCAATGTGACGACACGGACCTGCCCGAACTGGCCGCGCTCGATCCCGGCCATTGCTATTGGCGCTGGACGATCGAGCTCGAGACGGCCGAGCCACGCGACGCACTCGATGAGATCGTCGAGATGGTCGACGATCTGGCGACCGTCACGATCGCCCTGCTGACGGATCCGGATGTGGCGGCGCCGGGCGGCCGATCGCTGGCACTGCAGCCGCCGGCAGCGGAACCGGCCGCGGCCCCAGAGGCGCTGCCGCCGGGCCCGGCGGCAGCGCCGCCCGAGGAAAAGCCGATCCGCGGCTATTCGCAGGCCAACCCGCCCAAGACCATCCGGGTCGAGGTGCCGAAGCTAGAGCGGCTCGGCAACATGGTCGGCGAGCTGGTCATCACCCAGGCCTTTCTGATGCGCCAGGCCGAGGGACTGTCGTTCGACAAGCACCCGGACCTGTTCCGGGCATTGGAGGTCATGTCGCAGCACATCCGGGATCTGCAGGATTCCTCGATGGCGCTCCGGGCGCAGCCGCTGAAATCGGTGTTCTCGCGCTTCGGCCACATGCTGCGCGACCTGGAGCAGGCGACCGGCAAGCGGGTCTCGCTGATGACGTCGGGCGAGGAGACCGAGATCGACAAGACCGTGGTCGAGCGGCTGAACGAGCCCCTGACCCATCTGATCCGCAACGCGGTCGATCATGGCATCGAGCCGGCGGAGGCGCGGATTGCTGCCGGCAAGCCGGCCGAGGGACGCCTGCGCCTGACCGCGGAACAGCGCGGCAGCCAGGTCTTCATCGAACTGTCCGACGATGGCGGCGGCATCAACCGCGAGCGCGTGCGGGAGAAGGCGATCGAGCGCGACCTGATCGCGCCGGACACGATCCTGAGCGACGACGAGATCGATCAGCTGATCTTCCTGCCGGGCTTTTCGACCAAGGATGCAGTGAGCGAACTGTCCGGCCGCGGCGTCGGCATGGATGCGGTGCGCCAGGCCATCATCGACATGGGCGGCCGGGTCTTCGTCCGCTCCGAACCCGGTCGCGGCAGCCGGTTTCTGCTGACCCTGCCGCTGTCCCTGGCCGTCCTCGACGCCATGATTGCCGAGGTCGGTCATCAGCGCTTTCTGATCCCGGTGCATAACGTGCGGCGGACGATCCGGCCGGTGCCGGCCCAGATCATGCGCTTCGACCGCGACACCGCCATGGTGTCGCTGCAGGGCGAGATGATCCGCATCATTCCGCTCGCGAAACAATTCAATCTGCCGGACGCGATCGACGATCCTTGCCAGGGCCTGTTGATCGTGGTCGACGGCACGGCCGAGCAGCAGCGGGTGGCCCTGCTGGTCGACGACCTGCTGGGCCAGGAGCCGGTCGTGGTCAAGAGCCTGGAACGCAACTATCGCAAGGTGCCCGGCATTGCGGCGGCGACCATCCTGGGCGATGGGCGCGCGGCATTGATCCTGGACCTGTTGACCTTGGGCGGAACCGGCGGGCGGCGCGGCGCGGCCGACGCGCTTGCCGGCTCGCCCATGACCGCCGTGGGGGCCGCATGAGCTGGGATCTGGACCGGGTCGTCGCGGTCGACGATCGTACGCTGCAATTCATCGCTTTCGAGGTCGGCACGGACCGGTTCGCGCTGCCGATCGCGAGCGTGATCGAATTCCGCACCTGGATCGAGCCGACCATGATGCCGAACACCCCGGCCTATCTGCGCGGCGTCATCAATGTGCGCGGCGAGATCATCCCGATCTATGATTTCGCGGCCCGGCTCGGCCGCGGCCTGACCCAGGCGACGCCGCGCCACATCGTCATCCTGGCCCATAACCAGAGCGGCCAGACCACCGGGCTGCTGATCGACCAGGTGCTGGACATCCTGAGCGTGGTGCCGGAGGCGATCTCGGCCATGCCGCGGATCGAGGGCGTCGATGCCGCCCCGTTCCTGACCGGCGTAGTCGCGGTCGATGCCGAGATGCTGGGCATCGTCGATGTCGACCGGCTGGTGTCCGAAAGCACGCTGATGGTGCCCGGATCATGATGGCCCCCCAGCCGGCGCCGCCCGGCGACGCCTTTCCCTACACGTTTTCACGCGGGGACCATGCGTTCTTCGAGCGCGAGATCCATCAGCGCTGCGGCATCGTGCTCGGCTGGAACAAGGCGCCGATGATGGCACGGCGATTGTCGCAGCGTTTGCGGGCGCTCGGCATCGAAGATTTCGGAACCTATCGCCAGGCGCTGGAGGCGGAGCCGGCCTCGCCCGAATGGAACGCCGTGATCAGCGCGGTCACCACCAACCGGACCGAGTTCTTCCGGGAAATCCATCATTTCAAGCTGCTGGAATTTCTGCTGCGCACCCTGGTCGGCGCCGGCATGCGGCGCATCCGGCTCTGGTCGTCCGCGTGCTCGACCGGGGAAGAAGCCTATTCGATGGCGCTGACCGCCTGGCGCGTGCTGCATCATCGCGGCATCGACTGCAAGATCCTGGCGACCGACATCGACGAGATGGTGCTGGAGACCGCCCGTCAGGGGCGCTACGACGCCGACGTGATGACCCAGATGCCACGGTTCGCGCGCGAACATTTCGCGCCGGACGGCGACGACAGTGTCGTGGTGACGAAGCAGATCCGCTCGCTCGTCAGCTTCAAGCCCCTGAACCTGATCACGCCGATCTGGCCGATGCGCGGGCCGTTCGACGCGATCTTCTGCCGCAACGTGCTGATCTATTTCACCGTCGAGGAGCAGGGGCGCGTGATCGGACGGATGCGTCCGCTCTTGGCCGACCCGGGCCTGTTGTGCCTGGGCCACGCCGAGACCTTGCCGGGGATAGATCCGGCGCTCCAGCGCGGGCCGGGACCGACCTCGCACGTCACGCCGGGGCTCGACCTCACGGGAGCGCTGCTTTGACCAGCCCGCCGATCCGCGTCCTGATCGTCGACGACAGCGCGCTGGTGCGCGAGCTGTTGACCGGCATCTTCGCCAGCGATCCCGGGTTCGAGGTGGTCGGTACCGCGCCCGACCCGATCATCGCGCGCGAGAAGATCAAGCAGCTCAATCCCGACGTCCTGACGCTCGACGTCGAGATGCCGCGCATGAACGGCATTGACTTCCTGGAGCGGCTGATGCGGCTCAGGCCCATGCCGGTGGTCATGATTTCGACCCGGACGGTCGATGGCGCCGATACCACATTGCGCGCGCTGGAGCTGGGCGCGGTCGATTTCGTCGCCAAGCCGACCCAGAACCTGACCCAGAGCCTGAACGGCCTCAGCAGCGAGATCCTGCTGAAGGTCCGCACCGCGGCACGGGCGCATTTGCGGGGAGCGACCCGCGCCCAGCGCCCCGGCAATGGCACGCCGCCTGTGTTGGCGGCCGACCGCCGGGTCATCGGCATCGGCGCATCGACCGGCGGGGTCGAGGCGATCGGCAGCCTGTTGAGCGGCCTGCCCGGCGCAGCGCCGGCGATCGTGGTCGTCCAGCATATGCCCCAACTGTTCACCGGCCGCTTCGCGCAGCGGCTCGATGAAAGATCGCCGCTGCAGGTGGTCGAGGGCAGCGACGGCATGGCGGTTGAGGCGGGCACCGTGATCATCGCGCCGGGCGGGCGGCATTGCACCGTGATCGGTCACGAAGGGGCGCTGACGCTGAAGATCGAGGACGGCGCGCCGGAAAGCGGCCACATGCCGAGCGTCGACGTGCTGTTCAGGTCGCTCGCCGCCTTCGGCCGTCACGCGGCCGGCGTGCTGCTGACCGGAATGGGGCGCGACGGGGCCATCGGCCTGTTGGAAATGCGCCGCGGCGGGGCTTTGACCATCGCCCAGGACGAGGCGACCTCGGTCGTCTACGGCATGCCGCGCGCCGCAGTCGAATTGGGTGCCGCACTTTTGGAATTGCCGCTGTCGCGGATCGGGATGGCGATGCTGCAGGCCGAGGTATCGGACCGCACGCATCCGTATGCTGAAGGGAAGTGATCGAAATGCCTACTGCACGCGCCACCATCGTTTTGGTCGTCGACGATCAGGAAAGCATGCGCGGCATCATGCGCAACCACCTGCATGCGTTGGGATTCATGAAGATCATCGAGGCGGACAGCGCCGAGAACGCGATCAAGATCCTGAAGACCGCGCCGTTCGGGCTGATCCTGTCCGATCACAACATGGACGGCGGCTCGGGCCTGGATCTGCTGAAATTCGTGCGCAGCCACCCGGTGATCAAGAAGACGCCGTTCATCATGGTCACCGGCAATGCCGACCGCGAGACGGTGATGAGCGTGATGCAGGCGGGCGTGAACAATTACATCGTGAAGCCGGTCAGCGCTACCGCGCTCAAACAGCGGATCGAACAGGTGCTGGGGCCTCTGTCGTGACCGACGCCCGCATCCGGCCATAGCAGGTTCTTGGAGATACCCGATGTTGAAACAATGGCCGATCCAACGAAAACTGCTGCTGCTGATGCTGGTCTCGTTCGTCGTGACCTGTTCGCTGGCGGCGCTCGACGGCATCCAGATCTATGACGATATCGCCCGCGCCCAGATCGAGGCCCGATCGATCGAATTCCTGAAACCGGCAGAAGACATTCAGCGCGCGCTGACCGCGCACCTGCGGACCGAGATCGACCTCAACAACAACGCGGCCAGGGAATCGGATCTCGCCAGCCTGAACAGCACGATCCTGACCGCCAGCGCGGTGATCACGGACGCAGCCCGGCTGCCGGGGCGCGAGGGCATGCGCGAGGCGGCCGCTCGCCTGTCGGTCGCGGCATCGCGCCTGGCCAACGAGCATGTGGATTTCAAGAGCGACGATGCGCTCGCCGGCTACACCGAGGCGTTCGACAGCACCGAAAACATGATGGAGACCAGCCTCGCCTATTTCAAACTGCTGGGCGATCCCAATCCGGACATGGTCAAGATCTTCCTGATTGCCCACCATATCCTGCCGGGCGTGATCCGCGCGAAGGCAGAGTTCTTCGGCACCGCCGCCTGGCAGCGCGAAGCGATCGGCGCCGGCTCCAATGCCAAGCGCGACCCCGCCCGTTTCGTCAGCGCGGTTGATCTCCATGCAAAGCAGCTGAAGGTCTATGCCGTGCAGCTGCAGCGCGACACGCTGCCGGGCGAAATGCACGGTCTGGCCGATAGCCTCGACGAATACGCGACCGATCTGTTGAAATTCAAAGATGCGATCGGCGCCTTCATCGGCGGCCAGGGCACCATGCCGGAGCTGCGCGCCATGGATGCGAAGCTGGTGACCGCGAACCTGAAGAATTGGAGCGGCATCATCACGCTCGCCGAGAGCGGGTTGAACCAGCGTCTCGCAGACCTTTGGACGACCTTCTGGATGCACACCGGCCTGGTGGCACTCGTGGCGCTGGCGGCACTGGGCCTGATGTTCCTGATCATCCGCGACGTCGCCCATGGCATCGGCCGCCTGGCAAAGGCGATGCGCGCGCTGGCCCAGGGCGATCTGGACGTCGAGATCCACGGCGTCGGGCGCGGCGACGAGCTGGGCGACATGTCGCGCGCGGTCGAGGTCTTGCGCGAGAACTCGCGCGAACAGCGCCGGCTGCAGAGCAGCGAACGGGAATTGTCGTCGCGGCTGCGCCAGACCGCGAACGAGGTCATCGCCTCGGTCGAGGCGATCCGCTCGGCGGCCAACGAGATCTCGCAAGGCAGCATCGACCTGTCCAACCGGACCGAGCGCCAGGCGACGAACCTGCAGGAAACCGTCACCGTGATGGGCGAGATCGCGGTCACGGTTCACGCCAATGCCGACAATTCGGAATCCGCGCGCAAGCTGGCATCGGGCGCGCTCGAAAATGCTGAGGCCGGCAGCAACGCCATGGCCAATGTCGCGACCGCGATCGGCGGCATCGAGGCGTCGTCCGCCCGCATCTCCGAAATCATCCAGGTGATGGAAGAGATCGCGTTCCAGACCAAGATCCTGGCGCTCAATGCCGCGGTCGAGGCGGCCCGCGCCGGCGAAAGCGGCAAGGGCTTCGCGGTCGTGGCGCAGGAAGTGCGCTCGCTCGCCGACCGGTCGCGCCAGGCATCCCAGCAGATCCGCGAACTGATCGCCGACAGCACCCGGCAGGTCGCCCAGGGCGTGCAGATCTCTGGCACGGCCGGCGACGCGCTGGGCCGGATCCTGACCACCGTGCGCAGCGTCGCCGAGATCATGCCGGAGATCGCGGCCGGCAGCAGCGAGCAGGCGCGCTCGATCGCCGAGGTCAAGAAGGCGCTGGCCGATCTGGACGGCGCCACTCAGCAGAACGCGGCGCTGGTCGAGCAGAGCTCGGCCGCCGCCTCGTCGCTGTCGGTCCAGGCGACCCATCTGCATGATCTGGTGGCAGCATTGCGCGACGGGACCGACAATGCGGCGGCACCGCCGGCGCCGGTTCGCGCGGCGCCAACCCCCGCCCCGATCGTCCGGCGACCGGCCCGTCAGCCACAGGTCGCGCTGGAGGATGCGAACGACGACTGGCAGACGTTTTAGCCGATGCCGCTTCGCCTGCCGCCCCTGTCGTCGCTGCGCCTGTTCGAGGCGGCCGGCCGGCTGGGCAGCTTCAAGCTGGCGGCAGCGGAGCTGAACGTGACGCCCAGCGCCGTCAGTCACGGCATCGTCGGGCTGGAGCAGGTGCTGGGCGTGGCTCTGTTCGTCCGCGAACCCCGCCGGCTGTCGCTGACGCCGGAGGGCGCCGATTACCTCGCCTATGTCTCCGAGGCCCTGTCGCTGATCGCGATCGGTACGCAGCGCCTGCCGAACCATCGGGCGAACCGGACGATCGCGGTCAGTTGCGCGCCGACGCTCGCGTCGCGCTGGCTGCTGCCGCGCCTGCAGGGCTTCCGCGACCGGTGGCCCGCGGTCAGCGTGACCGTCGATACCTCGCGCCGGCAGGTGGGGTTTCCGGTCGACGGCTTCGATTTCGCCATCCGCATGAGCCGCGCGCCTGTGGCCGGGCCGGCCTGGAGCCGGCTGTTCGGCGAACGGCTGGTGCCGGTGTGCAGCCCGGCCTATCGCGACCGGCTGGCCGATGCCGACGGAACCATCGATCTGCGCCGGGCGACGCTGATCCATGTCGTGCCGGCGAGCGAGGATTGGCAGGCCTGGTGGGAACGCAGCGGGACCCAGGGCATTGCTCCCGGGGACGGCATGCGCGTCGACACGATCCAGCTGGCGTTCGAGGCGGCCGGCATGGGCCTGGGCGTGGCCCTCGGGCGGCGGCCGCTGGTCGATAGCGATCTCGCCTCCGGCGCGCTGGTCGAGATCGGGGCGGAGCCGATGGCGGCGGAGACCGCCTATTGGCTGGTGAGTTCCGACGGCGTCGAGCAACGGTCCGATCTCGCGGGCTTCAAGCGGTGGCTGCTGGGCGAGGCCGAGGCGTTCCAGCCCGCGGCCTGACACCCCCGCGACAGATGAAATTCGTTCACCTGTCGTGGCACCCTTCTCCTTTGCCGCCCGGTCCCGCCCTTGCCATTGTCGGCATCAAGGAGTGCCGGACGATGGTTTTCAAAGACAAGGCAATGCTGGTCACGATCGCGGCGGCGTTGATCATGAGCGCCGCGATGGGTATCCGGCAGACGTTCGGCCTGTTCATCGGCCCGTTCTCGTTCGACCGCGGCGTGCCGGTGACACTGATCGCCTTTGCCATCGCCCTGCATAATCTGGTCTGGGGCCTGGCGCAGCCGTTTGCGGGCGCCGCCGCCGATCGCTTCGGCGCGGCACCGGTCGTGGGTTTCGGCGCGGTCACCTTTGCCGCCGGGCTCGCGATCGCGGCCGTGGCACCGTCGGGGGCGATGCTGGTCGTCGGCATCGGCCTGCTGGTCGGCGTCGGCATCAGTTGCACCAGCTTCGGCGTCGTGCTGACCGCGGTCGGCCGGGTCGCTACGCCGCAGAAACGCAGCATGGCGATGGGCGTGGCAAGCGCCGGCGGCTCGCTGGGCCAGGTCCTGCTGGTGCCCTTGGCGCAGATGGTCACGGCGGCGTCGGGGATTTCCGCGTCCCTGCTGGTGCTGGCCGGCCTGATGCTGCTGGCGGCACCGCTCGGCATCCTGCTCGACCGTCGAGACGCGCCGACCATGGCTTCGTCGGAACCGGCCCCGGTGTCCTTGAGCGCGGTGCTGTCAGAGGCGGGCCGGCACCCGGGCTACCGCTTGCTGACCCTGGGCTTCTTCGCCTGCGGCTTTCAGCTCGCCTTCATCGCGACCCATCTGCCGGGTTATCTGCTGCTGTGCCATATGCCGGTCGGGCTGGGTGCCACGGCGCTGGCATTGATCGGTTTGTTCAACATGGCGGGCAGCTGGGGCTGCGGCTGGCTGGGCGGGCGGTTCCGCCAGCAGCAGGTGCTGGGCTGGCTCTACCTGGTGCGCAGCGGCGCGATCGGCGCCTTCGTGCTGCTGCCGAAGACCGATGCCTCGGTCGTCCTCTTCGCCGCCGTCATGGGCCTGACCTGGCTCGGCACCGTGCCGCTGACCAGCGGGCTGGTGGCGAAACTGTTCGGCATCCGCCATCTGGGCACGCTGTTCGGCGTCTGCTTCCTCAGCCACCAGATCGGCTCGTTCCTGGGCGCATGGCTGGGCGGTTTCGTGTTCGACCAGACCGGCTCCTACGCGCTGGTCTGGGGGGCCACCGCGGCGGTCGGCGTGATGGCGGCGCTGGTGCATTTCCCGATCGACGACACGGCGGCAGCACCCCCGGCCGTGCCGGAGCTCGCCCGGGCATGAGCTAGACCGTCGGTTCGTCCCCGGCGAGCAGCTCCATCGCCCGCCGCCCGAGGATCAGGTCGGTCCCGGGCGGCAGCAGCCGCAGCAGCACATGCAGTTCGCTGGAGGCACCGCCGATGCCGACGCGAATCCAGCCCTGACCCGGCGGCTGGCCCGGATGGACCGACAGATTCGGCAGCATTTCCACCAGATCGCGGTGGATTTCCGAGAGGAACGAGCGGTCGTCGGAGAGGTCGACCAGCGCCGCCCCGATACGGGCAACGCCGCTGTCGAGCGGGGCAATCGATACTGTCAGGACCGCGCCGTCGGTCCAGCTGACCTTCCCCACGCCTGGACATCCTCTTCGCTCGAACAGCGTGAAATATCACGGCTGCGAAGGCCCATCGCAAGCGAAAATCGTGGCTAATATGCAAATTCGATTTGTCTAATAGACACTTGGTGCCCAAAGACGCCCTTTGCGGCGCACCGTGCTTGATTGCACGTCTCGCGAGTGATTGTATCGGCAAACGTCCTCGTTTCAACGCGAGACCTACCGAGGTAATCACGAGGAAATTTGCAGGGTGAAAGCAGCCCTTTCCATCGACCCGCCAAAAATGGATGCGCGTCCTGATGGTCACGACGCGCCCACGGCGCTCGCCAAGATGCTTCGCCTTCGTGATCTGAGGCCATCGCAAGTTGCTAAACTGGCACAATGCAGCCCATCGACCCTGTCGCGCGCCGTCCGGGGCGAGAAACCGCTGGGCAATCGCATGCGCGAGAAGGTTGCGCGCGTGCTCGATTGCGACGAGCGCGACCTGATCAATTCGTCGCCTTCGACCGCGGTTCGCGAGGCCGTCGGGGTCCTGAGCACGGCCGGGCTCGGATTTCACCTGCCTTCACGGTTCGATGCGAGAAACACGGACAGCGACGAGACCGAGCAACTGGCGATGGCGGCATTGCAGCTCATCCGCGCGAAAGAGCCGGCAATGGCCATGCGCGTCCTGGAGCGGCTGCTGACGAAGCTGTCTCCCGGGCCGGGCTCGTCGTTGATTACCGGCTACGACGGCAGGCTGATCGAGTGGCACGACCATCTGTCCTTCGACAATCTCGGGGCCGCGCAAGCACGTTTTCTGGAACGGGCCCGGTCCTGTGGCGGCGATCTGACCGATCGCGTGCTCGAGCCGCTCGTCGAAGACGGCTGTTTTGCGCGCACAACGATTTACGATGCGACGCCGGATCTCAATATCCGGCAGCTGGCGAGCGGCGTCGACCACGTCACCGCGGCCCAGCGCCTGCAGTTGCAGGGGCAGCCGGCAACGAATCTTTGCGCACCGCCGTCGCTCGTCGCCGCCGTGGTGGGAGACCTCGGCCAGGTTCGCGACCACGGCGGCTTTACGGTCCGCCATGTCGTCGCCGAGTTGGGGACGCAGACCTACAATTGGCACGCCGCGACCGTCCGCATCGGTTCGCTCATTGTAGCCGCCTGCAAACTCATCGAGAACCAATGACGACATTTCCACGAGCGCCTCTCTCACCGCGAGAGAGGGAGGCCGTTGCTGCTCAACTCTATGAGCACGGCAACTCGCTGCTGAAGATCGGAATCCATGTCGAACTGACCTGGGATTTCGGCACGCTGCGCAACGCCAACCGGATCGCAGTCACCAAAGGCGGCATCCCGCTCATGCCCCTGTTCGATCCCGAGCGGACGGAGATCACGGCGCGAAACGGCTTCGCCCTGATCGGGCGGCTCGACGGCATGCCGGTCTGTACCATGGCCGGCATCCTGCGCGACGTCGACGTCGGGCTGCAGGACGCCCTGGAGGATCTGACGCTGCTGTACGACCGTGCGGCGCTGGAACTCGGGCCCGATGCCTGGTGCGAGGTCGATGCCGACGGGCTGAACGACATCCGCGGCCGCATCCTGATGTTGGGCGCGCTCTGGCGCGATCCGGCGCTGCGCGACCTGCAGAACGCCACCGCCGTGGGCGAGCATATGTTCGCCATGGCGGTTCTGACCGGCTACCGCATTCACAAGCCGAATTATTTCGCCGGCATGATGGCGGCCAGCGATGTCGAATGGCTGGGCTACGACAAGGAACGGTTTCGCCAGTTTCATCACGGCGTCCGCTACGTCGATGCCGCCTGGCCCTACACGGATGCGAATTTCCGCTGCGCGATGGTCACCATGAGTCGGGCGCGCATGAAGACGATGTTCCTGGGCCTGCCGGCGATCTAGCTGCGCCGTTCGCGATAGAAAACTAAATCGCAAAAACCCCCGAAATGGCTCGGATCTTTAAGATAAATTATTAATTCGGCCCGCAAACTGGAGGACGGTGGCGATCAAAGATCCCGCCGTTTTCGAAACAGTGGTGTCGGCGGTTTCGCCCCGCCGCACCCGGCAAAAGGTTTCATAAAATGAAACACACGTACCTCAGTATGATCTCTGTCATAGAGCATCTACATAGACAGTTTCTCGATCTGATTAGCGCCGAGCTCGAGAGAAACTCCGTCCAAGACATCAACTCGATACAAGCCAATATTCTGTTCAATATTGGGCCTTCCGACCTTACGGTTGGCGAGTTGACACTCCGCGGCTGCTATCTCGGATCGAATGTTTCCTACAACGTGAAGAAGCTGGTCGAGACCGGCTATCTGATCCAGCAACGGTCGGCCCATGACCGGCGCTCGATCCGCGTTCGTCTATCGCCGAAGGGGCTGGCGCTCTGTGCCGGCATCGACGCGATGCACGACCGGCATCTGAGCGAGCTGTCGGCCGGTCCGATCGACGCCGAGGCCGTCATCGACACGCTGACGACGCTCCGCCGATTCGACCGTTTCTGGAACCGCATGGCCGAACAGGGCCTGCAACCAGGCGCGCTCGCCTACCGCGCGGCGTGACGGGGCGCGCCCGCGCGGTCCCTGGACGGAACGCGCGGGCGCCGGCCCAACATCCTCAAATATAAGACGCGAGCCCCCTCGTACCTGGACAGGGAATCCGATCAGAGCGATAAAGCTTCGTGATCGAATTGCCGACCGCCGGTTGCGTCTTTGAGGGGAAAAAGCGTTGGCTGCAGTCATCGCCCGCGCGAATGCGATGGTTCTGGCCGGGCTTGTCGCTCTTGTCGCGATCATCGCTCTCGTCAGCTACGACCACGCGATCCGCTTCGAGGTCGCGCGCGACGATGCACGCCACAGCCGCATCGTCGTCGATGCCATCCAGGATCTGCGCGCCGCCGTTCAGCAGGCCGAATCGGGCCAGCGCGGCTATCTGCTGACCGGCCGCGACGAATATCTCGTCCCCTATCGCGCGATGCTTGGCCAGATCGCTTCGCTGCAAGGCCACCTGTCGCAACTGGTCGGCACGGACCCGATCCAGGAAAAGCGCGTCGAGGCGCTGGCGCAGAGCATTCAGGACAAGCTCAGCGAACTCGCCCACACGATCGAGCTGCGCAGCAGCTATGGGGCCGCGGCCGCGACCCAAGTGGTCGACACCGACGCCGGGTTGCGCGACATGGATCGTATCATGGCGCTGCTGGGCGAAATGCAGACCGACGAAAGCGCCCGAATGGAGACCGGCTTCGCCGCCGCCGACGCGGCCGAGGTGCTGACGCGCTGGTGGAGTGTCGGCGGCACCGTTCTGGCCATTCTGTTGCTGGGCGTCGGCGCCTGGATGCTGCGCCAGTCGTTCGACCAGCTGCGCCGGGCCCAGGGCGAGGCCCGCTCGCTGGCGCTCAGGCTGCAATCCTCGTTCGACAGCCTGAGCCAGGGCATCGCCATGTTCGATTCCGATCGGCTGCTCGTGAATTGGAACGGCCGCTTCGCCCAGTTGCTCGATCTGCCGGCGTCGCTGCAGGTCCGGGGCACCAGCTATCAGAGCCTCGGCCATTATCTGGCGAGCCAGGACCGCCCGCCGTTCTTCGAGACCGAGGAACAGATCGCGCTCGCCGAAAACAGCCGGTCACGGCGCGAACCGGTCGTCTATGAACGCACGCTCGCGGCCCGCACATTCGAGGTCCGGCGAACGCCGATGCCCGACGGCGGCTTCGTCGTCACCTGCACCGACATCACCGAGCGGGTCACCTCCGAACGGACGCTGCGCGAAGCGCAGAAGATGCAGGCGATCGGTCAATTGACCGGCGGCGTAGCCCATGACTTCAACAATCTCCTGACCGTGATCCTGGGCAATCTGGAAGCGATGCAGAAGATTCTGGGCAACGATCATGCGGTTGCCGGCCGGATCGAGAGCGCGGTCCGGGGGGCGGAGCGCGGCGCCAGCCTGACCCGGCATCTGCTGGCCTTCGCCCGGCGCCAGCCGCTGGAGCCGAAGCCGCTCAATCTGCGCCGCCAATTCACCGACATGACCGGCCTGCTGCGCCGGACCTTGGGCGAACACATCGACGTGCGCGTGGTCGAGACCGCAGGCCTGTGGGACGTGCTGGCCGATCCGGCCCAGGTCGAGAGTGCGGTCCTCAATCTGGCGATCAACGCGCGCGACGCCATGACGGCCGGCGGGCGCCTCACGATCGAGACCGCGAATGTGGTGCTGGACGAGCGCTATGCCCGCGGCCATGCCGAGGTCGTCGCCGGCGACTATGTCATGATCGCCGTCACCGACACCGGCACCGGCATGACGCCCGAGGTGATCGAGCGGGCGTTCGAGCCGTTCTTCACCACCAAGGAAGCCGGCCGGGGCACCGGTCTCGGCCTGTCCATGGTGTTCGGCTTCGCCAAGCAATCGGCCGGCCATGTGAAGATCTATAGCGAGCTCGGCCAGGGCACGAGCGTGAAGCTGTATCTGCCGCGCGTGATCGGTGCGTCGGCCCAATACGAGCGGCCGGCCGAGCCGGTCGAACTGCCGGCCCAGTCGGCGACCATCCTGGTGGTCGAGGACGACGAGGCGGTGCGCGAGATCGTCGTGCTGCACTTGCGCGATTTCGGCTACAGCGTGATCGAGGCCGGCGACGGCGCCCAGGCCCTGAAGCGCGCCCAGGAGGTGGGCCATCTGGACATGGTGCTGACCGACGTCGTGCTGCCCGGCACGATGCGCGGTAAGGAGCTGGTTCAGCATTTGAGCGACATCTCGCCCGGCCTCAAGGTGCTGTTCATGTCGGGCTATACCGAAAACGCCATCGTGCATCACGGCAAGCTCGACGACGGCGTGCAGCTCTTGAGCAAGCCGTTCAAGCGCGACCAGCTCGCCCGCAAGGTCGCCGAGGTGCTGGGCCACGGCGACCTTGCGGACGCAGGCAACGTCGTCCAGATGAAACCGAAGGCGTAACTCCCACGCAGGCGGGAATGACAGGGGAAGCTGGATCGCTCCACGAATCCTCGGCTTGTCGAGGCGATTTGGTCGCGGAAACCGATTGAGCATCGAACTGCAATGGGACTGACATGAACCGGTCGTAGCGTGCCTCCGGCAGCGCGGATCCCGCGCGCCTTGTTCGGAGGATCACCATGCGCGCGCCCACCGGTACCGCCATCCGCCTTGCCATTCTCGTTCTGGCGCCCGTGACGATCACGGCGCTCGCCACCACCGCCTTCGCCGCCGACGATTGCCCGAACGGCGGCACCGTCCATTTCGGCGTCGAGCCCTATGAGGCCGCCTCGCGCCTGCTGCCGGTCTATAATGACGTGGCGAAGCTGATCGCCGACAAGCTCGGCTGCAAGGTCGAGGTTCAGGTCACCACCAGCTACAACGCCGAGATCGAGGCGATGCGCGCCGGCAAGCTGGAGATCGGCGAGTTCGGTCCCTTGGGCTATGTGCTGGCCCACCAGGTCGCCAAGGCCCAGGCCGTCGCCAGCTTCTCCCAGGCCGACGGCAAGCCGATGACCTATACCGCCAGCATCGTCACCTGGCCGGGCTCCGGCGTGACGACGCTGAAGGGCGTGGTCGGCCATTCCTTCGCCTATTCGGATCCGGCATCGACCTCGGGCCATCTGTTCCCGGCCTACGCGCTGCAAAAGGCCGGCATCGATGCCGACAAGGACGTGAAGCCGGTCTATGCCGGCAGCCACACCGCCACGTTCGAGGCGCTGCGCAACCACAAGGTCGAAGTGGGCGAGCTCAACAGCGACCAGATCACCTCGGCCCAGCACCAGAACATGTGGCAGGAGGGCATGTTCACCACGCTCTGGCAGTCCGACCCGATCCCGCAGGACCCGATCGCCATCCGCGGCGATCTGCCCGCCGGCCTCAAGGCCAAGCTGACCCAGATCCTGCAGAACCTGGACATGAAGGTCCTGCCCAAGGCCGACCTCGACGTGCTCGCCGGCGATGGCAAGACCTTCGTGCCGATCGACGACGCGGCCTACGATCCGATCCGCGACATGGTCAAGATCCTCAAGGTCGATCTGGCCAAGCTGTGAGCCCGGTCATGCTGCAGGAAGCGTCCGCCGCCCCGCGTCTCATCGTCCGGCAGCTGGCCAAGCGCTACCCGAACGGCAAGGTGGCGCTCAAAGGCGTCGACCTGACCGTCCGGGATGGCGAGCTGGTCGTCATCCTGGGCAGCAACGGCTGCGGCAAGTCGACCCTGCTGCGCTCGATCGTTCGGCTGATCGAGCCGACCGAGGGCCAGGTCGTGATCGACGGTTGCACCGTCAGCGGTCTCGACGGCGAGGGCCTGCGTCGGGTCCGCATGAGCTGCGGCATGATCTTTCAGCACGCCAATCTGGTCGGCCGGCGCAATGTGCTGGCCAATGTGGCGACCGGCGCGCTCGGCCGGCACCGGACCTTCGCCACGGCGATGGGCATGCTGCCGCGCTGTGAACTCGATGCCGCCCAAGGCTTTTTGCAAGAGGTGGGATTGGTCGATTTCGCCCGCCAGCGCGCCGGCACGCTGTCGGGCGGCCAGCAACAGCGCGTCGCCATTGCCCGGGCGCTCGCCCAGCGTCCGCGCGTGCTGTTGGCGGACGAGCCGGTGGCGAGCCTCGACCCCGAGTCGGCGCGCGAGATCATGGCGCTGCTGCGCCGGCTCGCGACCGAGGATGGTCTCGCCGTGCTGACCGTGCTGCATCAGCCCGATCTGGCGCTGGCCTATGCCGACCGGGTCATCGGGCTGAAAGACGGCGAGGTCGTGTTCGACGGCAGCCCCGACGGAATTTCGACCGCCATGGTCGATCTGCTCTATCAGCGCCACGCCGCGTGAAGCGCTCGCATCTGCTGTCGCTGATCCTGCTGGTCGGGATCGGCTTGTTCGGCCAATCGCTCTGGGTCATCGACGCCCGCCTGTCGGAGCTGATCACCGGCGTCCATGGCATGGCCGACATCCTGACCCGCGCCTCGCCGCCGGACTTCTCGAGCCTGCCCGACATCGCCTGGCCGGCGCTGGAGACGCTCGATATCGCGCTGTTCGGCACGGTCTGCGGCGTGATCATGGCGATCCCGTTCGCCGTGCTCGCCGCGCGCAACGTCACACCGTCGAAGGCGCTTTATTACTTCGCCCGCGGCGTGATCGCGCTGACCCGCGCGGTGCCGGACCTGATCTGGGCGCTGTTGTTCGTGACCGCGGTCGGGCTCGGGCCCTTCCCGGGCGCCCTCGCCCTCTCGGTCCATTCGATCGGCATGCTGGGCCGCCTGTTCGCCGAACGGATCGAGGATATGGACATGGGCGCGGTCGAGGCGCTGACGCTTACCGGCGCCGGCCGGACCCAGGTCTTCACCCACGCCGTCGTGCCGAGCCTGCTGCCCTCGCTGCTGGGCATCGCGCTCTACCGCTTCGACGAAAATTTGCGCTCGTCCCTGGTCCTGGGCTTCGTCGGCGCCGGTGGCCTGGGCTTCCGCATGCTGACCGCGATGAACCTGTTCCAGTATCGCGAGGTCTCGATGCTGCTGATCGTGACTTTCCTGCTGGTCGTGGGCGCCGAACAAATTTCCGCCGCCCTCAGAAAACTGGTTGCCTGAGCGCCCGACCGATCACAAATGATGTGGGTCCTGCCGTGACGGCACTTTTCCACGCTACGGAACGTTAGCGCCATGGTAGTCTAGTCAGCAACGCCAACGATACCGGCCTCGCGATGTACGATCCGGACCGCGACCAGGAAGACAATAGGGTAACGGCGAGCCTCGGCGCGCTGGCTCTGACCCTGTTGTTCATCGTACTCGGCATCTTTCTCGAACAGAAACTGGCGGCCCAGAGCCGGCTCGAAGACTGCCTGCTGAGCGGCCGCACCAACTGCGCGCCGATGTGGGTCCCGCACCGCTGATCCTCCGACCTCGGCCATAGGCGCCGTCCGGCGCGCGGCCTTTCACCTCGATGGTACCGATCCCATGCCGCATCTTCTCCGGCTCGCCTTTACCCGCCGCTACGGGCTTTATGCCGCGGTGCTGGTGGCGAGCGCGATCCTGTTGCTGCTGTCGCTGGCCAACAGCTATTTCCTGCCGGCCTTCATTCTGGTGGGCGCGCTGGCGGTGATCGGTACCTACGACATCCGCCAGACCTCGCACTCGCTCCGGCGCAACTACCCGATCGCGGCCCATATCCGCTATCTCCTGGAAGAGATGCGGCCCGAGATCCGGCAGTATTTCCTGGAAAGCGACACCGACGGCGTGCCGTTCAACCGCAACGAACGCTCGCTGGTCTATCAGCGCGCCAAGGGGCAGCTCGACAAGCGGCCGTTCGGCACGGAGCTCGACGTCTATTCCTCGTCGTTCGAATGGCTGAACCATTCGGTCGCCCCCAAGGAGGCGGCGACCGAGCCGTTCCGCATCACCATCGGCGGGCCCGACTGCACGCAGCCCTATTCGGCCTCGATCTTCAACATCTCGGCCATGAGCTTCGGCGCCTTGAGCGCCAGCGCCATCCGCGCACTCAACCGCGGCGCCAAGCTGGGCCAGTTCGCCCATGACACCGGCGAGGGCGGCCTCAGCCCCTATCACCGTGCCGAGGGCGGCGACATCATCTGGGAGATCGGCTCCGGCTATTTCGGCTGCCGCGACCAGACCGGGCATTTCTCGCCCGAGACCTTCGCCAAAACCGCGGCCGATCCCCAGGTCAAGATGATCGAGATCAAGCTCAGCCAAGGCGCCAAGCCCGGCCATGGCGGCGTGCTGCCCGGCGCCAAGGTGTCGGAGGAGATCGCGCTCACCCGTGGCGTGCCCCAGGGGGTCGATTGCATTTCGCCGGCCCGCCACTCGGCCTTCTCGACCCCGATCGAGATGATGCAGTTCATCGCCCAGCTGCGCAGCCTCGGCCAAGGCAAGCCGGTCGGATTCAAGCTCTGCCTCGGCCATCCGTGGGAGTTCCTGGCCATCGCCAAGGCGATGACCGAGACCGGCATCTATCCGGATTTCATCGTGGTCGACGGCTCGGAGGGCGGCACGGGTGCCGCCCCGCTGGAATTCGTCGACCATATCGGCATGCCGCTCCGTGAAGGGCTGATGTTCGTCCATAACACCCTGGTCGGCCTCAACATCCGCGAGCGCATCAAGATCGGCGCCAGCGGCAAGATCACCGCGGCGTTCGATCTGGCGCGCACGCTCGCGATCGGCGCCGACTGGTGCAATGCCGCGCGCGGCTTCATGTTTGCCCTGGGCTGCATCCAGTCGCAGAACTGCCACACCGACCGCTGCCCGACCGGCGTCGCGACCCAGGACCCGATCCGCCAGCGCGCGCTCGTCGTGCCGGACAAGGCCGAGCGCGTGTTCAATTTCCACCGTTCGACCATCGAGGCGCTGGCCGAGGTCATCGCGGCCGCCGGGTTGGATCACCCAAGCGAGCTGCAGCCCTGGCATTTCTCAAAACGCCTGGGCGCCGCGCGGGTGCAGACGCTGGACCAGATCTACCGCTTCCTGCCGCCAGGCGAGCTGCTCGAAGGCACCGAAGACCCGGTCTTCAAGGACGCCTGGCGCATGGCCCGGTCGGACAGCTTCCTGCCGGCGGCCGCGACCTAAACCCTCGAGGGCTTATTTCCTTGTCATGCCCGGGCTTGACCCGGGGATCCACGCGGTCGGGCGACGCGCATAACACGCCCGGCTATAGATTCAGCGGAAGCACGTGGATGCCCGGGTCAAGCCCGGGCATGACGGTAGTAGAGCGGGTTAGCGACCCTTGCCACCTTCCCCAAGCAGGATCGGGTTCGAGGCGCTCAAGACGGTAGCGGTTCCAACTTCGCGGGAACCTTCGGTAATCCTGATGCGGCGGCCCGTCCAAAGCGTTTGAGGGTAGGCCTCTGGCGACAAGAACCATACCTTGGAACGAGCATTTTCGCCGGTGGATACTCCGTCAACGTCAATGAATTCGTGCAATGTGGAAGTGAGGTAATCTGGCTTCATTTCGTAGGTCGGCCGATACCCCGAAAGCACGCGCCTATCGCCGCCCTCGCCTGATTGGGCAGTTAGCTCAAACAAGACCTCTGCATCTGGAGGGCACAAGAACAGGCTCCTTCGAAGGAAACTACTTCCGCTGCACCTGGGTCACATCCCTGACCGCCCCGCGCGATGCACTGGTCGTGAGCGCCGCATAGGCCTGCAGCGCCGGCGAGACGACGCGGTCGCGGTCGATCGGGTGCCAGCCAGCACGCCCCTTGGCGTCCATCGCCGCGCGGCGGCGGGCCAGTTCCTCGTCGGTGACGTCGACGCGGATCACGCGGTTCGGGATGTCGATGACGATCAGATCGCCTTCCTCGACCAGGCCGATCGCCCCGCCCTCGGCCGCTTCCGGCGAGACATGGCCGATCGACAGGCCCGAGGACCCGCCGGAGAAGCGGCCGTCGGTGACGAGCGCGCAGACCTTGCCCAGGCCCTTCGACTTCAGATAGCTGGTCGGATACAGCATCTCCTGCATGCCGGGGCCGCCCTTGGGGCCTTCGTAGCGGATCAGCACGACGTCGCCCGGGACGATCTGGTCGCCCAGAATGCCGATCACGGCATCGTCCTGGCTTTGGAAGATGCGGGCCGGACCGGAGAATTTGAGCGAATTCTCATCGACGCCGGCCGTCTTCACGATGCAGCCGTCGAGCGCGATATTGCCGTAGAGCACGGCCAGGCCGCCGTCCTGGCTGAAGGCATGGGCCTTGTCGCGGATGACGCCGTGGGCGCGGTCGATATCCAGCGAGTCGTAGCGCTTGTCCTGGCTGAAGGCCTCGGTCGTGCGTACGCCGCCCGGGGCCGAGCGGTAGAAATGCTCGACGCTCGAATCCTTGGAGGTGGTCACGTCCCATTTGGCGAGTGCTGCACCGAGCGTCGGCGCATGCACGGTCGGTCCATCCGTGTGGATCAGGTCGGCCCGGTCAAGCTCGGCCAGGATGCCCAGGATGCCGCCGGCGCGATGCACATCCTCGACATGCACGTCGACGACGGACGGCGCCACCTTGCACAGCACCGGCACGCGGCGCGACAGCCGGTCGATATCGCTCATGGTGAAGGCGACCTCGCCCTCGTGGGCGGCGGCCAAGAGATGCAGCACCGTGTTGGTCGACCCGCCCATGGCGATGTCGAGCGTCATGGCATTCTCGAAGGAATTGAAATTGGCGATGGTGCGCGGCAAGGCGGTCGCATCGTCCTGCTCGTACCAGCGGCGCGCCAGATCGACGATGGTCCAGCCGGCATCGATGAACAGCCGCTTGCGGTCGGCATGGGTCGCCAGCACGGTGCCGTTGCCCGGCAGCGCCAGACCCAGCGTTTCGGTCAGGCAATTCATCGAATTGGCGGTGAACATGCCCGAGCACGACCCGCAGGTGGGACAGGCCGAGCGTTCCATCACGGCCGCGTCCTCGTCCGAGACCTTGGGATCGGCCGCGGCGACCATGGCGGTGATGAGGTCGACCGCCCGGCTGACGCCGTTATGCACGACCTTGCCGGCCTCCATCGGGCCGCCCGAGACGAAGATCACCGGGATGTTGAGCCGCATGGCGGCCATCAGCATGCCCGGCGTGATCTTGTCGCAATTGGAGATGCAGACGAGCGCGTCGGCGCAATGGCCATTGACCATGTACTCGACGCTGTCGGCGATCAGCTCGCGCGACGGCAGGCTGTAGAGCATGCCGCCATGGCCCATGGCGATGCCGTCGTCGATGGCGATGCAGTTGAATTCCTTGGCGACGCCGCCGGCCTTTTCGATCTCGCGCGCCACCAGCTGGCCCAGGTCCTTCAGATGGACATGGCCCGGCACGAACTGGGTGAAGCTGTTGGCGATGGCGATGATCGGCTTGCCGAAATCCGCGTCCGTCATGCCGGTCGCCCGCCAGAGGCCACGCGCCCCCGCCATGTTGCGACCGTGGGTGCTGGTTCGGGAACGATAGGCAGGCATCGCGGGACCTCTTCGATATTTGGGGCTTCTTAGGCGCCCCCTTACGATCAAGCCCGGAAAGATACGCCGCAACCGTAATAAGTGCCATGCGGCGCATGGCTGCTGCGAAAGAAAAGATCGGTCCCCGGCCAGCAATGGCCGGGGACGCGTCGTGTCACGCGGCGAGCGGTGCCCGATCGTAATTGTCGGCATAGGCATTTTCGACGCCCGGCAGGATCTCGACGATCTGGAAGAAGCGATCCCAGAACGGCGTCTCGCGCAAAGCCTCGACCACCAGCTCGTAGGCGTGATGGCTGGTCGCCTCCCACATCCACAGGTCGGTCACCCGGGCCGAGTAGAACTCGATATCGAAGAAGCGCAGGCGCACCTGCGACTGATGCTGCTTCAACACCGGCTCGACATGTTCGGCCAGCAGGCGAAACCGTTCTTCGATCGGGAATGCCAGCCATTCGGGGTTGGTCTTGACCAGCATGAACACGGTCATCACCACGCGGCTTTCGGAAGTTTCGGTCATGTTGTCGGGTCCTGATTTCTCGTTGACGGAACGAGAGGAAAGATGCGAGCAATCGCTCATATTGCCAACTCGCATCCCGGACCGCCCCATGCCTCGTCCTGCAGCAGCCTTGAGCCCCAGGAAAACCCCGGCCCAGTCGCGCGCCGTCGAAACGGTCGCGATCATTCTGGAGGCGGCGGCTCGCATTCTGGAGGAGCGCGGTTTCGCCGGCTACACGACCAATGCGGTGGCCGAGCGCGCCGGCGTCAGCGTCGGTTCGCTCTATCAATATTTCCCGGGCAAGGACGCGCTGACCGTGGCGTTGATCGAGCGCGAAACCGCGAGCCTGCTGGCCGATATCGCCGGCCTGTGGGACGAGCCGTCGTTCGAGGCCCGGCTGGGCGGCCTGATCCGCGCCGCCGTCACCCACCAGATGCGTCGGCCGGCGCTGGCCGTGCTGCTGGATTTCGAGGAGCGGCGCCTGCCGCTGGGCGAACGCTATGAGCGGGTCGCCGACCAGATCCATCGCCTGCTGATCGCGACGCTGGCCGAGGCCGGCCTGCCCGCCGACGGCGACCGGGCGACGGCGGCCCAGGATCTGCTGGCGATCACCCGCGGCATGATCGACGTCGCCGGCGAATGCAGCGAGCGGGACGCAGCCGCGCTCGAACGGCGCGTGGCGCGTGCGCTCTACGGCTATCTCGGACGATCGCGGGACTGAAGGCCGCAGGACCTCACGCGTCGATCAGACGCTCCTCGATCCGGCAAGTCTCTTCGATGATCCGGCTCCAGACATCGCGGACATAGGCAGGATCGAGCCCAAGCGCCGCCCCGCGATCGGCGCAGCGCGCTTTGACCGCCTCGATCCGGTCCGGCAGCCGCACGGCGATCCCGGTCGATCGCTTGTAGGTGGCGACCCGCTCGGCGACCGCGATGCGCCGGGCCAGCAGATCGAGGATCTGGTCATCGATGCCATCGATCAGCGGGCGCAGAGTGGCAAGGTCGTCGGTCATCGCGCGGTCTCTCATCGGTCAAGGTTGCGGCGATGAAAGCGTCATCCGGGCGCCCTGTCAAACCGGCGAGCGGCCTTGCCGCAGCTTGGCCACGCTCTATATTGACGCAGCGTTCGCCGGCACCGGTCCCGTGCCCGTCCTGGAGAAATCCCATGAAGCACGTCCTGTTCGGAGCCCTGCTCGGGTGCCTGCTCGCAACCCCGGCGCTGGCCGCGCTCAAGCCCGGCGATGCCGCCCCCGGCTTTACCGCTCCGGCCACGCTCGCCGGCAAGGAGTTCACCTTCTCGCTCGCCGATAAGCTCAAGGATGGGCCGGTCGTGCTCTACTTCTACCCGGCCGCCTTCACCCAGGGCTGCTCGGTCGAGGCCCATGATTTCGCCGAGGCGACCGACCGGTTCAAGGCGTTGGGCGCCACCGTCATCGGCGTCTCGGCCGACAAGCTCGACGTGCTCGACAAATTCTCCACGGCCGATTGCCAGAGCAAATTCGCGCTCGCCGCCGACCCGGAGCTGAAGGTCGCGAAAGCCTACGACGCCGTGCTGACCAAGATGCGGGGCTATGCCGACCGCACTTCCTACGTCATCACCCCCGACGGCAAAGTGCTCTACAGCTACAGCGCCATGGACCCCGACAAGCATGTCGAGAACACCATGGCGGCGCTGGAGAAATGGCGGGCGGAACACAAGGGCTGAGTTTTTCTCCATCACTCCCGCGCAGACGGGCGTGATGGATGAGAAGCGCTACCTCCGCTCCAACGGAAAGATCAGGCAGGTCGTCGTGCCATGGGCGTAAAGCTTGCCGTCGGCGTCGGTGAGGCGCGCCTCCGAGGTCGCGATGCGCCCACCGACATGGATGACCTTGCCCTCGGCCGTCACCGGCCCGGTCGAGATCTTGAGCGGGCGGACATAGTTCACCTTGAGTTCGACCGTGGTATAGCCGAAGCCGGGCTTCAGCGTGGTATGGACCGAGCAGCCCAGCGCCGAATCGAGCAGCGTGGCCGCGAAGCCGCCATGGACCGAGCCGATCGGGTTGTAATGATATTCGGCCGGCAGCCCTTCGAACACGGCAATGCCCTCGTCGAACCGGGTCGGGCGGAAGCCGATCAGCGCACCGATCGGCGCCCGGAAATGGTCGCCGCCCAGGCCGCGCCGGAGATAGTCGAGCCCGCTCAGGCCGGCGAGTTCCGCCGGGTCGAGCACCGGCAATTCCCAGGTGATGGTGCGGCTGCGCATCGTGTCGGAAGCACTCATAAGGCCAGTTCCTTGCATCATACGATCGAGCCAGTGTCGCCATTTGCGCGCCGTTCGACAATGGGGCTGCCGCAGTGCATGATCGGGCCATGTTCCTAAAGTCGCTTCTGGCCCGCCTGCGCGCCTATATCGCCCACGACGACCCGCTGGTCGCCACCACGAACCTGGTGTGCATCATCGTCGCCGGCAATCTGCCGTTCAATCCGGTCTATCATTTCGCCCTACTAGGTTGGGACGGCTGGCCGTCGCTGCTGGAAGTCCCGGTGGCGCCGGTGTTCTTCGCGATCCCGTGGATCGCCCGCCGCCACAGCCTGTTGGGCCGTGCATTGCTGCCGCTGATCGGCACGATCAACGCGCTCTACGCCATGAAGATCCTGGGCCAGGGCTCGGGCAACGCGCTCTATCTGGTGCCCTGCCTGGTGGTGGCCGCCCTGTCATTCCGCGCCAGCGAGCGCTGGGTCATGCTGCCGCTGGTCTGGTTTCCGGTCGCGGCCTTCCTCCTCAGCCTCGACTGGCTGGGTGCCCCGCTGGTGCCGTTTACCGATGCGGAATTCGCGACGATGCTGCGGCTGAACGTGATCAGCGCCGGCATCTTCGTAGGCTTCATCGGCATGCTTTATGGCCGCAGCGGTATCGAAAGCGCGCGCGCCAGCCGCTGAACCAGGGCCGGCGCCTGCTCCGGGGCCACGTTGGTGAAGCTCAGCAACAGGCCCTGGCGTTTCTGCGCCCCGGCATAGGCACGCGACAGCGGGCTGGGCGCCAGGCCGGCCGCGCGGCAGGCCTCGACCGCGGCCAGATCGTCGGCCGTATCCTCGAGCCGCAGCAGGATATGCATCCCGCCGGCGCCCAGGCCCACTCGTTCGGTGCCGAACACCCGCTCCAATTCGACCGCGAGTGCCGCGCGCCTGCGGGCATAGAGTTGGCGCATGCGCCGGACGTGGCGGCCGAAATGACCCTCGGCCAGGAACGCCGCGAGCGTCGCTTGCGCATCGGCCGCGGGCAGCGGGTTCAACAGGGCGGCCAACTCGACCAGCTGACGGGTCAGGGCCGGCGGCGCCACCAGATAGCCCAGGCGCAGGCCCGGAAACAGCGTCTTGCTGAAGGTGCCGACATAGAGCACGCGGCCGGCGCGATCGAGGCTCTTCAACGGCGGCAGGGGGCGGCCGACATAGCGGAACTCGCTGTCATAGTCATCCTCGACGATCCAGGCTCCGTTGGCTGCGGCCCAGTCGAGCAGCTGCAGCCGGCGCGGCAGCGACAGCGCCATGCCGAGCGGCGATTGGTGGGACGGCGAGACCAGGATCAGCCGTGCCGTCGGCGCCAGCGCCCTGCCCGCGGCCACGTCCAGGCCCTCGCCATCGACCGGCACCGGGACGATCCGTGCGCCGGCCGCGATCAATCCGTCGCGGCCGAGAAAATACCCCGGCTCCTCCATCCAGACCGGCCGATCCAGCAGGCCCGGCAGGCGGGTGATCAGGCCGAGCGCGCCCTGGAAGCCCGCGGTGACGATGACCTGGTCCGGGGACACGGCAATGCCGCGCGCGACCGCCAGATAGCGCGCGATCGCCTGGCGCAGCGGGGCGATGCCGGCCGCATCCTGCGCGACCAGAGACGGCGGTGACAGCGCATGGGCCTGACGCGCCGCCAACCGGGTCCAGAGCTTGCGCGGGAAGCCGTCGAGCGCCGGCAGGCCCATCTGGAATAGCATCGGCTGGCCCTGCGCCGTAATGGGATGCAACGTCCGCGGCGGCTCGGCGGGCGCGGCCGGGACGGACGCCGCAACCGGCGCCACGAAGGTGCCGGCGGCGCCGCGTCCCTGGATATAGCCCTCGCCCGCCAACTGGCCGTAGGCCGCCTCGACCGTACCGCGCGCAAGCCCCAGCTGGCTCGCCAGTGCCCGGGCCGACGGCAGGCGCGCGCCCTGGGCCAGCGTTCCATCGAGGACCGCGGCACTGATGCGCCGATAGAGCTGACGATAGGCCGGCTCGGCGGCATCGCGATCGAACGGGAGGTCAAACATGGCTCAGTCATTTCAGCAAATCTTGGCCCTTCTGACTAGGGCGTAAGGTTCGTATCTCTCGGGGGTCGAACACAACCTCACCCGAACGGAACGCCATCATGAAAGCCCGGATCGACTACGCCAGAATGCAGAGCCTGATCGGCCCGACCACCAGCGCGCTCATCTCGATCTCCGCCGCCGTCAAGAAAAGCGGGCTCGACCCGAAGATCATCGAACTGGTCAAGGTCCGCGCCTCGCAGATCAACGGCTGCGCCTTCTGCCTGAACATGCATGTGGTCGAGGCGCGCGAGATCGGCGAGACCGACGCGCGGCTGCATGTGCTCGCCGCCTGGCGGGAATCGCCCTATTTCACCCAGCGCGAGCGGGCGGCATTGGCCTGGACCGAGGCACTGACCCTGGTCGCCGACAGCCACGTGCCCGACGAGATCTTTGCCGAGGCCAGTGCCGAATTCGACGAGATCGAGTTGGCCCAACTGACCTCCGCGATCGTCACGATCAATGCCTGGAACCGGATCGCGGTCGCTTACCGCTTCTTGCATCCGGTAAAGCCGTGACCACGCGGCTGCTGGCCTTGGCGGCGGACGATCCCGCCGCCGCGCGGGCCTGTCTGGCCGTCCTGCGCGAGCTACGCCCGCATCTCGGGCCCGACGCCGAGGCTCTGGCGCAACTGGCCCGGCAGGCGGCCGAGGGCTATCGCCTGCTGGCCGCGGTCGGGCCGGACGAAACGGTGCTGGCGCTCGCCGGCTGGCGCTTCATGGAGAACACCGTCTATGGCCGGTTTCTCTATGTCGACGATCTGGCCACCAGTGCCGCGTCGCGTGGGCAGGGCCTGGGCGCGCAACTGATCGAGGCGCTGGCGGCGCAGGCGCAAACCGCCGGCTGTGCCCGGCTGGTGCTGGATTCGGGCGTCGGCAACAGCGCCGCCCATCGGTTCTATTTCCGCCAGCGGCTGACGGTCGGCGCCCTGCATTTCGGCCGGTCGCTGGGTTAATCGCGGTAAATCGCGCCCAGGACGATGTTGATGCTCTGGCCATCGGTCGACAGCGGCAGCAGCAAGCGCTTGTAGGCGACGCGGAAATAGGCGGCGATGCCGCTCACCTCCTTGTAGCAGGGCACCCGCACGCGCACGACTTCCTCATAGGCGCCGGCGGCGAAGGTCCGGAACAGCAGCGGCATCTCGTCCAGATACTTGCCCTTGATGTCTTGACCCAGCAGATCGACCAGGGCAGAGCCGACCAGCCGGTAGCGCAGCCGGAACGGCGCATACTCGACATCGACCATGAAGATATTCGGCAGCAGCGGCTTCAGTTCCGCCGGTTCGATGTCGGCGCGCGCGGGCATGGCGCGCTTGCCCCGCTTCTGGTGCCAATAGGCCAGCAGGGTCGCGAGCATGGGATGGGCGATGGTCGGATCGCTCATGAACGCGGTCGGTCGGGCATCGGGCGGTCTGAACATGTCCGTAAATCTGGCGCGCTGACGGGAAAAAGCCAAGCGCCCGCATGGATCCCATCATGACGGCACTCGTCATACTGGTGCAACCGCTGTTATTCGCCGCAGGAGGCCCGGACGGCGTTGCGGCCGGTCGCGATCAGCGGCATAAAGCTGTCGTGATCTGAACCAAATCATCGGCGCCTTGTTCGCCGGGATAGGAACAATCCAAGGGTGCGGATTGATGCTTGCGTGCGGTGTCCGGGGGATGCGATCCTCCATCGTTCCGAGGAATGGAACATACCGCCGCCATAAGCACCTTTTGGCCGCTTTCAGGAGACCGCTTATGGACCGCGAAGCCTTTCTGACCTCGCTCAGCCAGAACCAGTTGCGCCAGTCGCTGCTGCGTCATCCGTTCTTCGACCATGTCCTGGCGGAGCCGCTGAACCGCGAGCAGGTCGCGGCCTTCCTCGGCCAATATTGGTATCCGATCAGCTATTTCCCGGAGTTCCTGGCGCGCACCGTGGCGCTGCTGCCGACGACGGAGCTGAAGACCGCGATCTCCAAGATCCTCTACCAGGAACTGGGCGAAGGCGAGATCGAGAAGGCGCACGAGAATCTCTATCGCGACACCATGGTCGAGGCCGGCTTCGCCGAAGCCGCGGTCGTGGCCGCCCCGATGACCGAGCCGACCCGCCGCCTGATGGAAGGCTATCGCCGCTCGACCGAGCGGTTCCAATCGGCGCTGGGCTTCGTCTATGGCACCGAGATCATCGACATGCGGATCGTGAGCGGCCTGGGTGCCGCCGTGACCAAGGCGTCCGGCAAGGAGGATCTGCCTTGGGTCGAGATCCATGTCGAGCAGGAGCCCGAACATGTGCGCAAGGCGCGCCACGCCGTCCGGCTGGATTTCTCCACGGAAGACATGGCCGAGATCGTCGCCAATGCCGAAGAGATCTGGGGCCTGTGGGACGGGTTCTTCTCGGGCCTGCTCGCCGGCTGGACCGCCGAGCAGCAGGCCGCCTAGAGCCCGCCTCATATCATCGCGCCCTAGACGGTTGGGCGCTGCTCGAAGCCCCGCGAGCCATCGTCTTCGGCGGTGGCTCGTTCGACGCCGGTGACCGAGGCCGCCATCGGTCCGCGACCGCAGGCAAGGATCAGGCTTTCCAGCGCCTGGGCGGCGCCGATCGCCAGGATCTCGACCGAGCCGTCGCGGCGGTTGCGGACCCAACCGTGCAGGCTCAGCGCTTTGGCCTGGCCGACAGCCCACCAGCGATAGCCCACGCCCTGGACCCGCCCGCGGACGATCAGTTGCAGGGCGGGTCGCGCCATCGGCCTACTCGAACTCGATGATGACCTGATCGACCGCCAGGCTTTCGCGCGCCGCGGCCGCGATCTTCTTGACCTTGCCGTCGCGCTCGGCCCTGAGCACGTTCTCCATCTTCATCGCCTCGACCACGGCCAACTCCTCGCCGGCCTTCACGTCCTGGCCTTCGGCGACCGCGATCGAAACCAACAGGCCCGGCATCGGCGACAGCAGGAACTTCGACAGGTCCGGCGGCGTCTTGACCGGCATCAGCCCGGCAAGGGCTCCCACCACCCGGCTGACCACCCGCATCTCGGTCGCGGCCCCGGCGCGGAACAGCGTCAGCGTCGCCCCGGCCCGGTCGATCTGGATCGTCAGACCATGGCCGTCGATCTTGGCCTCGAACAGGGAGGTACCGGGCGCCCAGTCGGTCAGGATCTGGCGGGTCGTCCCGTCAAGCGTCACGGCGTAGACGCCATCCGGATGGGCCTCGACATGGATCTGGCGTGCCTGCCGCGGCGGCGGCCCGACCAGCACGGTCCAGTCGGTCGGCACCGGCGGCCGGTGGGCGACCGGGGCGGCGGCGACCTCGCGCGTCGTCAGGCGATGCTGGGCGATCACGGCCAGCGACACCAACTCGTCCGCGGCCTCGGCCGACAGCTCGGCGCCATGGAACCCGTCCGGAAACTCGGTCGGGATGAAGTCGGTCGAGAGCTTGCCCGACGCGAAGCGGTCGCGGCCCATGATCGCGGCCAGGAAGCCGATGTTGTGGCTGACGCCGCGGATGGCGAAGGCGTCCAACGCCTGGGCCATGCGGGATGTCGCTTGCTTGCGGTCGGCACCATAGGTCACCAGCTTCGCGATCATCGGATCGTAGAACATGGTGATCTCGGCGCCCTCATAGACACCGGTGTCGACGCGCACGCCGTCGCCGGTCGGCGGGCGATAGCGGGTCAAGCGTCCGATCGACGGCACGAAGCCGCGGATCGGATCCTCGGCATAGACGCGCGCTTCGATCGCGTGCCCCGTCAGCTTCACATCGGCCTGGGTGAGCGGCAGTTTCTCGCCGTTCGCGACCCGGATCATCAGCTCGACCAGGTCCAGGCCGGTCACTTCTTCCGTGACCGGATGCTCGACCTGCAGGCGCGTGTTCATTTCCAGGAAGTAGAAGTTCCGGTCGCGGTCGACGATGAACTCGACCGTGCCGGCGGACTTGTATTGCACGGCCTTGGCGAGCGCCACGGCCTGGGCGCCCATCGCGGACCGGGTCGCTTCGTCCAGGAACGGCGACGGCGCCTCTTCGATCACCTTCTGGTGCCGGCGCTGGATCGAGCATTCACGCTCGCCCAGGAAGATCACGTTGCCATGGGCATCGCCCATGACCTGGATCTCGATATGGCGCGGCTCCTCGATATATTTCTCGATGAACACCCGGTCGTCGCCGAACGAGGATTTCGCCTCGTTGGTGGCGGAGCGGAAGCCTTCCTTGGCCTCGGCATCGTTGCGGGCCAAGCGCATGCCCTTGCCGCCGCCGCCGGCCGAGGCCTTGATCATGACCGGATAGCCGATCTCGCCGGCGATCTTCACCGCCTCGTCGCCGTCGGCGATGACACCCATATAGCCGGGCACGGTCGAGACGCCGGCGGCCTTGGCCAGCTTCTTCGATTCGATCTTGTCGCCCATCGCGGCGATGGCATGGGTGCCCGGGCCGATGAAGGCGATGCCGGCCGCCTCAAGCGCCGCCGCGAAGGCGCGGTTCTCGCTCAAGAACCCATAGCCCGGATGCACGGCTTCGGCCCCGGTCGATTTGCAGGCGGCCACGATCTTGTCGATCTGCAGATAGCTCTCGGCCGCGGACGACCCGCCGATCGACACGGCCTCGTCGGCCTCGCGCACATGCAGCGCCATCGCGTCCGGGTCGGAATGGACCGCCACGGTCTTGATGCCCATGCGCTTGGCCGTGCGCATGACGCGACAGGCGATTTCGCCGCGATTGGCGATCAGGATCTTCTTGAACATGTGATCGCTCATAACGGGATGTTGTCGTGCTTCTTGGGCGGGTTCGTCAGCTGCTTGTCCTTCAGCATGGCGAGCGAGCGGATGATGCGCCGGCGGGTCGAGCGCGGCTGGATCACCTCGTCGATATAGCCGCGCGAGGCCGCCACGAACGGGTTCGCGAATTTCTCGCGATATTCCTCGGTCCTGGCCTCGATCTTGGCCGGATCGCCGATATCGCCGCGGAAGATGATCTCAACGGCACCCTTCGGGCCCATGACCGCGATCTCGGCGGTCGGCCAGGCATAGTTGACGTCGCCGCGCAGATGCTTCGACGCCATGACGTCATAGGCGCCGCCATAGGCCTTGCGCGTGATGACGGTCACCTTGGGCACCGTCGCCTCGGCATAGGCATAGAGCAGCTTGGCGCCGTGCTTGATGATGCCGCCGAATTCCTGGGCGGTGCCCGGCAGGAAGCCCGGCACATCGACCAAGGTCACGATCGGGATCTCGAAACAGTCGCAGAAGCGCACGAAGCGCGCGGCCTTCTTCGAGGATTCGATATCGAGGCAGCCGGCCAGCACCATCGGCTGATTGGCGACGAAGCCCACGGTCTGGCCGTCGAGCCGGCCGAACCCGGTAATGATGTTCCTGGCGAAACCCGGCTGGGTCTCGAAGAAATCGCCCTCGTCCACGACCTTGCGAATGAGCTCCATCATGTCATAGGGCTTGTTCGGGTTGGCCGGGATCAACGTATCCAAGGACAGGTCGATGCGGTCGATCGGGTCGGTCGTCTCGTAGCGCGGTGCCGGCGCACGGTTGGACGACGGCAGGAAGCCCATGAAGCGCCGGAGTTCCAAGAGCGCCTCCAGATCATCCTCGAACGCCAGGTCGGCGACGCCCGACTTGGTCGTGTGCGTGATGGCGCCGCCCAGCTCTTCCTGGGTGACGCTTTCGTGGGTCACGGTCTTGACCACGTCCGGACCGGTCACGAACATGTAGGACGAGTCCTTCACCATGAAGATGAAGTCGGTCATGGCCGGCGAATAGACCGCACCGCCGGCGCACGGGCCCATGATCATCGAAATCTGCGGCACGACGCCGGACGCGGTGACGTTACGCTGGAACACTTCGGCATAGCCGCCGAGGCTGGCGACACCCTCCTGGATGCGGGCGCCACCGGAATCGTTGAGGCCGATGACGGGGGCGCCGACCTTCAAGGCCTGATCCATGATCCGGCAGATCTTCTCGGCATGCGCTTCGCTCAAGGACCCGCCGAACACGGTGAAATCCTGGCTGAACACGAACACCAGCCGGCCGTTGATCGTGCCATAGCCGGTGACGACGCCGTCGCCCGGGATCTTCTGCTCGTCCATGCCGAAATCGGCGGAGCGATGCTCGACGAACATGCCCCATTCCTCGAACGAGCCCTCGTCGAGCAGCACGTCCAACCGTTCGCGCGCGGTGAGCTTGCCCTTCTTGTGTTGGGCCTCGACGCGCTTCAGACCGCCGCCGATCCGGGCAGCCTCGCGCTTTTCCTGTAGCCGGCGGAAGATTTCCTGCATGGTCCCCGTACTGCTGACTTGGAAGCAACGCCGCGAACGGGCGCGTCGTTCCGCATAGCACCATCCGTCGGGGGACGCCAGCTTTGGGCGTTTAGACCCTCACCGTCATTCCCGCGAAAGCGAGGCGGAATTAGATATCCGTGAGCGTCGGCGCCGTGTTCGGCACGATCTCGTCCTGGGCGCGGCCGAGGGCGGCCAGCGACTCTTCCAGCATGCTGCCGTCGAGCGGCAGGACCGCGCCAAACCATAGGGCATGCTTCAGATGGTCGTCCTTGGGCCGGTCGGTGTTGGGGTGCACGACGATGGTCAGGCCCTGGCGGTTCAGCATCAGCCAGGGCACGAGCGTCGGAAACAGCGCCGCCTCGAACGCGACCTGGTACATGGGCGTGGGATGCGGCCCGACCGGCTGGTCGCGCCAACGGCCCATCTGGACCGCGAAACGCGCACCGATCTGCTCGCGCAGGATCGCCGCCCGCTCACGCGCTTCCGACCCGTCGAAATAGACGTGGGCGTGGTAGCTCTCGATCGTCGCGATGGGTTCGGTCATTCCGCCGGCACCGCGGCAGACCGCCCGCGCACGCGGAACCACAGGCTCTGCAGGCCGAGCGAGCCGTTCCGAAGCGCCAGATGGATGACCGGCGTCGTATAGAGCGTCAGCATCTGCGACACCATCAGGCCGCCGACGATGGCAATGCCGAGCGGCCGGCGCAGCTCGGAACCGGCACCCTGGCCCAAGGCCAGCGGCAGGGCGCCGAAGATGGCGGCGATCGTCGTCATCATGATCGGGCGGAACCGGACCAGGCAGGCCTGCAGGATCGCCTCTTCCGGTCCCCTGCCCTCCGCCTCGGCCTGGATGGCGAAATCGACCATCATGATGGCGTTCTTCTTGACGATGCCGATCAAGAGGATGATGCCGATCAGGCCCATGACGTCGAGATTGCTGCCGCAGGCGAGCAGCGCCAGCAACGCGCCGACACCGGCCGACGGCAGCGACGACAGGATGGTCAGCGGGTGCACGAAGCTCTCGTAGAGCACGCCCAGCACGATATAGACGACGAGCGTCGCGGCTGCGATCAGCCAGGGCTGGCTTGCCAGCGACTTCTCGAACTCCTGTGCGGCACCCTCGAAGCTGGTCTGGAGCGTGATCGGCTTGCCCAGCTCCGCTTCCATCTGGTGAATCCGGGTGACCGCCTCGCCGATCGACAGGCCCGGTTCCAGGTTGAAGGTCAGGCTTTCGTCCGGGAACTGGCCGCGATGATTGATCGAGAGCGGGGCCACCGAGCTCTCGAACGAGGCGAATGTGGAGAGCGGGATCTGCTTGCCCGCGGCCGAATTGACATAGATCAGCTGCAGCGAGGCCGGATCGGCCTGGAACTGCGGATCGACCTGCATCAGCACGTAATATTGGTTGGCGTCGGTATAGATCTCGGCGACCCGGCGCGAACCGAAGGCGTCGTAGAGCGTATCGTCGATCGCCTTGGGATCGACACCCATGCGCGCCGCCAGATCGCGGTTGACCACGACCTTGACGCTCGACGCGGTATTGAGGTCGCGCGACACGTCCAACAGGCCTGGCACCTTCTTCAGATGCTCCAGCACGGTCGGCGTCCAGCGTTCGAGCTCGTCCCGGTCGGCATCGACGAGCGTATATTGATACTCGGTCCGGCCGGCGTCCGTGCCGGTGATGATCTCCGGCTCCGGCTGCATGAAAAAGCGCAGGCCCTTGAGCTTGGCCGCCCGCTCCCTGAGATGGCCCAGCACCTGATAGACGCCGATCCGCTCGCCGCGCGGCTTCAGATTGATGACGAACTCGCCGGTATTCTCGTCGCCGTCGCCGCCGACATAGCTCGTGACCGAGAACACGTCGGGATCGGCCCGGATGATCGCCGTCATCTGTTCGACCAGGCTCGAGGTGCTGGCGAACGGCGTGCCGGTCGGCGCCTCGGCGAAGCCGAAGATGCGGCCATTGTCCTGGGGCGGGAAGAAGCCCTTGGGGATGGTCACATAGAGATAGCCGGTGACAGCCAAGGTCAGCACGAAGCTGAGCATGGTCAGCTTGCGATGGTGCAGCACCCAGATCAGGCTGCGGCGGTAGGCTTCGAGCACGGCATCGTTGGCGCGCGCGGCCCAGCGCTGGAACGCGGTCGGTGCCGCCTTGGCCGTGTGCTTCACCGGCTTCAGCAGGCGTGCGCACAGCATCGGGCATAGCGTCAGCGACACCACGGCGGACGCCAGGATCGCCACCGACACCGTCGCCGCGAACTCGCGGAACAGCCGGCCGACGATGCCGCCCATGAAGAATACCGGAATGAAGACCGCGACCAGCGACAGCGTGATCGACATGATGGTGAAGGCGACCTGGCCGCCGCCCTTGATCGCGGCCTCGATCGGGCTCTCGCCCTCTTCCATGTGACGCACGATGTTCTCGATGACGACGATCGCGTCATCGACCACGAAGCCGACCGCGATGGTGAGCGCCATCAGCGACAGGTTGTCGAGCGTGAAGCCAAAGCCCAGCATCACGATCAGTGTCGCCAGCAGCGACAACGGTATGGTGATCGACGGGATCACCGTCGCCCAGAAATGGCGCAGGAAGATGAAGATCACCATCACCACCAGCGCGATGGTGATGCCGAGCGTCAGTTCGACGTCGCCCAGCGAGGCCCGGATCGTCTCGGCCCGGTCGGTCACGATATTGAGGTTGATCGACGGCGGCAGCGAGGCGCGCAGCGTGCCCAGTGCCGCGCGCAACCCATCGACGGCGGCGACCGTATTGGCGCCCGGCCGCTTCTGCACGGCGATGATGATGGCCGGATGACCGTTGTACCAGCCGGTCGCCTTGTCATTCTCGACGCCATCCTCGATCGAGGCGACGTCGGAGAGCCGCACCGGCGCGCCATTGCGATAGGACACGACGATGTCGCGCAACCCATCGGCATCGAAGATCTGGTCGTTGGATTCGACCGTCGTCACCACGTCGCCGCCTTCGAGCCGGCCTTTCGGCCGGTTGACCGTGGCGCGCTGGATGGCATTGCGCACATCCTCGGGCGACAGGCCGCGGGATGCCAGCGAGGCCGGATTGATCTGGACCCGGATCGCGAATTTCTGCTCGTCGGCCATATAGGCGCGGGAAATGCCCGGCAGATTGGAAATGCGCCGCACCACGGCCGTATCGGCGAACTGATCGACCTTGGTCAGCGGCAGCACGTCGGAGGTGAAGGCCATCACCACCATGGCGCGCTCCGCCGGGTTCTCCTTGAAGAAGAACGGCGGGTTCGGCATGTCGGTCGGCAGATCGCCGGCGGCATTCGAGATCGCCGACTGCACGTCGATCGCCGCCAGATCGATGTTGCGGCCGAGGTCGAACTGCAGGCGGACGAAGGTCGTGCCCAGCGACGAGTTGGAATTGATCGAGACGATGCCGTTCAGATAGGCGAACTGCCGTTCCAGAGGTGCCGCGACCGAGGTCGCCATGGTCTCGGCGCTGGCACCCGGCAGGTTGGCGATGACGTTCATCACCGGATATTCGACCTGCGGCAGGGCCGCCACCGGCAGCATGGCCCAGGCGGCGATGCCGAAGATCAGCAGGCCGATAGCCAGCAGCAGGGTCGCGACCGGCCGCAGGATGAACGGCCGGCAGGGGTTGAGTCCGGCGGCGATCATGATGGCGTCGCCTCGGCCCGAGGACCCAGCGCCATCGGATCGTCGCTGCCCGGATCGGGTTTCACCACCATGCCCGGCGACAGCTGATCCTGATTGTCGATCACGACCGCCTCCCCGGCCTTGAGGCCGGCGACCACGGCCAGGCCATGGACGTTCTGCAACACGCTGACGTCGCGCGGCGCCACGGTCGAGGCCTCCCGGTCGAGCACATAGACGAACTTGCCCTTGATGCCGGTCTGCACCGCCGCCATCGGCACGGTGACCGCATCCTTGCGTGTGCTGGTGATGACACGGGCATTCAGGAACTGGCCCGGCCACAGCACCTCGTCGGCATTCTCGAACAGGGCTTTCAATTCGATCGTGCCGGTCTGCGGATCGATCTGGTTGCCGATCAGGGTCAGCTTGCCGTCGGCCAGCCGCTTCTGATCGTTGCCCGACCGGGCCTCGACCACGAGTTGGCCGGCGCGCTGGCCCGCCTGGATCTCCGGCAGCGCGTCCTGGGGCACGGTGAACAGCACGTTGATCGGCTTCACCTGGACGATCTCGACCAGGTCATTGTCGTCGGCGGTATGGATCACGTTGCCGGCATCGACCAGGCGCTTGCCGATGCGGCCGCCGATCGGTGCGCGGATCGTGGCGAATTGCAGATTGAGCCGGGCGGCATCGAGCGCGCCCTGATCGGCGCGGATCGACGCCACGAGCTGGCCGACCACGGCCTGCTGCTGATCGAACGCCTGGCGCGACGCATAGCCGTGCTGCAGCAGGCTCGATTGCCGGTCGAGATCCGCCTTCGCCGAAACCAGCTGCGCCTGATCCTTGGCGAGCGTGCCTTCGGCTTGGCCGACCGCCGCCTGGTAAGGGCGCGGATCGATTTCGATCAGCACATCGCCGGCCTGCACCTGCTGGCCCTCGGTGAACAGGATCTTGTCGATCTGACCATCGACCCGGCTTTTGATCTGGACGATGTTGAACGGCTGAACCTGGCCGATGCCGCGCACATAGACCGGCACATCGCGCTGGATAACCGATGCGACATGAACGGTGGGGGCCGGATGCTCCGCAGCGGCGTGGCCGGCGGCCGCGGAACTATGCTGGGCGCGCCAGAGAAAAGCGCCGCCTGCACCAAGAATTGTCAGACCGACAAGAAAAAACGCCGCGCGCCGCATCGCCGGATACCTCGAAAATTATCCCGACTGTCGTGCCGGATGCGGCAAGAGGGCACAACGCCAAAGGGCGCAAGCCACTCTCTCGCCTCCTGCGTGCCACGTGGTCGCGGCACGCGGTAGGGCTTCAAACCCGACGCGACCCTAACAGATCAACACGCAAAAGACGATGGCGATGTCGCCTGCGCCCGATAGTGCGCAAGCCTTGTCGCCCCTGGCCCGGACGGGTGCGACAGGGGTGCGGCCGCCGGCGCGACTGTCGCACCCTGCCCGCTCGCACCCTCAACGAAGAGTACGGTTCCATACGATAAAGACATGCCACACATTCGCCACAATATCGCCCTTGTTCGGACAGACGTGATACCCACTCTCCACCGTGGATGATTAATCAATCCTCACTGTTCCTGAGCCAAAACGTCGCGTGTTATCTGCGCAACACATCGAAACAATGAAAACAATCGGGTGCAACGGTCGGCCCCATATGGAGTTGACTGCTGCGTAGGGCAGGCCTGGCCGCCCAGTTAGTATTGGAGACTGTAATGACGAAAAATACTCTTGCCGTTCTGCTCGGCACCGCCGCAGTTCTGGCGTTCTCCGGCGTCGGGGCCGCAGAGGCCCAGGTCGTCGCGAACCCGAACTACACCTATGGGCCGTATATCGGTGCGGCCGGTGGCGGCAGCTTCCTGAACGACATCAGCCCGAACGGTGGCGGCGCTGACACCAAGAGTGAATTCGACCCGGGCTATGTTGGTCTCGGCACGGTCGGCTGGGGCTTCGGCAACGGCTTCCGCGCGGAATTGGAAGGCGGCTATCGCCGTAACGATCTGCGCAGCGTGCGCGGCTCGACCGGCTTCACCAATGGCGGCGCGCTCGGCACCGAGTCGCTGATGGTCAACGGCCTCTACGACATCGATCCGGGCATGTTCGGCGTGCAGTCCTACGGCTTCATTCCCCATGTCGGCCTGGGCGTGGGCTGGGCCCGTCCGCGTTTCGACCATGCGTCGACCTATGACGGCAATACCGTGAGCGGCAAGGACGACGTGCTGGCCTATCAGGGCATCGCCGGCGTTTCCTATAAGGTGATGCCGCAGGTCAAGCTCGACCTCGACTATCGCTACTTCGGCACGCAGAACGGCAACTACAACAGCTCGCCGGGCCTCTCGGGTACCGGCAGCGTGACCCGGACGTCGCTCAACGACCAGGAAGTGACCCTCGGCATCCGCTACGAGTTCTGGACCCCTGCCGTGGCCCAGGCGCCGCTGCCGGCCGTCGTTGCCCCGCCGCCGCCGGCCCCGGTCGCCAAGGCACCTGAGGTTCAGCGCGCGTTCCAGGTGTTCTTCGACTTCAACAAGTCGGACATCACCACCGCCGCCGCCCATGTGATCCAGCAGGCCTCCGACAGCGTCAAGGCCGGCCACATGACCCAGATCAACGTGACGGGTCATACCGACACGGTCGGCTCGGCCAAGTACAACCAGGCCCTGTCCGAGCGTCGGGCCGACGCGGTCAAGCAGCAGCTGATCGCCGATGGCGTGCCGAACGGGGAGATCGCGACCTCGGGCGTCGGCAAGACCGGCCTGTTGGTTCCGACCGCCGATGGCGTGCGCGAGCCGCAGAACCGCCGTGCCGAAATCGTCCTGCAGTAACGACGCTTAGAGGAACCCGGTGGGCGTCCACCGGGTTCTTTTAGAGAGCGGGATATACCCCCTCTCATCATCCTTGAGACTTGAGCCCGCCCGCGCCGTAAAAGCGCTGGCGGGTTCTTTTTTTCCTGCGCGGCATGAGTTCAGCCGGCCCGATCTTCTCCGCAAGATTGTGGCGTGATATCGACGGAAGATGTCAACGCTTTCCGAAGAGCCGGCCGGGCTCGGCCCCTCCCGTCGCTATATCGATCTTGCCCGGCTCGGGCGAACCGATTGGCGCTGCGGTTTGGGGGGACTTGGAAGGATCGTCATCTATTCGGTGGCCGGGCTTATCGCGGGCTTCATTGGAAGCGGCCTCGTCATCGTGATCGTCATTGCAGTCCGTCCGGTGTTGGGGAGTGGCGCGTATCTCGGGACGCTTGCGCCAGTAGCGATGACGGTTGCCGCGGCCGGCATGACATGGATGATGATCAAGGGGGTTCAGCACGCCGTCACCTTGTCCCAACAAAGGCCGCTTTGGTCGCTATACGGCAACGTCAATGGGCTCAGCGTTCCACGGATCGCGATCGGACTGGGAATCGCGCTGATCGGCGAAGCCGCTATTCTGCAAGGGAGCGCCTGGATATCCGGCGACAACGTAGGTTGGTTCGATTGGCCAGCCTCCGAGATGGCGACCCTTTCGTGCCTCGCCAATCTTGCTCTCGTCCTCATACAGGCCAGTGGCGAAGAGTTGATTTTTCGTGGATGGCTGACCCAATCGCTTGGACAGGTCGTGCGCTCTCGGTTTGCACTGACGTTGATAATTGCCTTGCTGTTCGCACTATCTCATGGCTTCAGCCACGGGATCTTTACCCTGCCGTACTTCATGATCGCATCGCTTGAGTTCTCGGCGCTGAGCTTACGCGACGGCCGGCTGGAACTCGCGATAGGTGCCCACATCGCTCACAACTGGCTGTCAGTCCTATCCCCTCCGCCGGGCGAAAACCCGTCGTTAACAGCCGGATTAAACGAACCGATAGACGGCGTCGATCTGGCAACGAGCCTGCTCGTTCTGCTTCTCGTGTGTGGCTTGGTCGAACTGCTCCGCCGCTATCGCTGGCTCAGCTCTTCAGCAACCTAAGGAACTGCCCCGCGGCCCGGATGTCGCGAATGAGCCGTTCGCGCCGGTCCCGCGCCTCTTCGTCCTCGCCCCAGCGCTCGTTCTGCACGGTCTCGTCGATCAGGGTCGCGGCGGCGGCGGCGTCCGCGTCGATGCGGCCGTCCCAGACGGCGAGCGCCAGCACCAGGGAGCCGCAGGCTGCGGTCAGGTCGGCGACGGCGGTCAGCGTCAGCGCGTCCAGGTCCAGCAGCACGGCCTTGAGTGCCTTGAGGCTGGCTGCCGGCTGCTCGACATGGACGATGCCGCTGGTGACGGTGAGCGGCGCGTCGAAGCGGACCATGGCCCAGTCGAGCAGCGGTTGCCACAGCTGGACCTCGCGCGCGACCAGGCTTTCCGGCGCCTCGGCGCGATAGCACAACAGGTCGCTGGCGGCATAGCCGGCGGCCTCATCGACCACGGCGCGATGATGATGCGCCACCCGGTCGAGCGCGGTCGAGGCGAGCTGCATCAGGCGCATGCTGCCCGGCCGGATCGTCTCGGTCTGGGCATCCCATTCGTCGGCGATCGCCCGCGCCAGCGCCTCGGTCGGCAGCACGAGGGGGCCCTTGGCCGGAGTCTTGAGCGCCTTGCCGTCGAGCGTGATGCCGAAGCCGCCCTCGACCGCGACCGTGGCGACAGATGTATAGAACCGCTTCATCTCAAAGCCTCGAGCCCGAAGAATGCCGCCGCGAGCGGCGGCAGCTGGTCGAAATGCGCCAGCACCTGCCGCGCACCGGCCGCGAGAAGGTCCTGGGGGTCATGATATCCCCAACCGACGCCGATGGCGGTCACCCGCGCGGCGCGGGCCATGCCCATGTCGAAACTCGTATCGCCGATCATCAGGGTCCGCGTCCGATCGATGCCGGTTTGCGCCATGATATTGAGCAGCATCTCGGGCGACGGCTTGCTGGCCGCATCGTCGGCCGTCTGCCGCGCGGTAAAGCGCCCGTTCAGCCCATGCTGTTCCAGAAACAGGTCCAGGCCGCGCCGCCCCTTGCCGGTGGCAACAGCCAGCACCACGCCATCCGCAGCCAGGCGATCGAGGGCGGCGAGCGCGCCGGGATAGAGCGGCTCCGCATGGTCCGGATGCTGGCGCAAATCCCAGACCGCCTCGCGGCAGGCCCGCGCCAGGGGTCGGACGACATCGAGATCGGCCTCGGGCAGCAGCTGGGCGATCGCGACCTCGATCGACAGTCCGACGCCGCGCCGGATCGCCTCGGCGCTGGGCGGGGCCTGGCCGGCCGCGACGAAGGCATCGGTGAAGCCCCGGACGATATTGGCCTGCGCATCGACGAGCGTGCCGTCGACATCGAACACGACCAGGCAGGGTTCGATCGACACGACTAATCCAGGTCGAGCTCGAGGAACGGGTCGCTGTCCGGCTTCGCGTCGAAACCGAAGAACTTCCAGGTCGTCTGCATATGGGCCGGCAGCGGCGCGGTCACGTCGAGTACGCTGCCGTCGGGCCGGGTCAACCGGATCGAGCGGGCATGAAGATGCAGCTTGCGGGAATGGTCGATGCCGTCGAGCAGCGATTTCTCGCCGCCATATTTGCCGTCGCCCAGGATCGGATGGCCGATCTCGGCGGCATGGACGCGCAGCTGATGGGTCCGGCCGGTAATCGGCATCATGGCCAGCCAGGCGACCTTCTGCGCCGCCTGTTCCACCACCGAATAATAGGTCACGGCCCAGCGGCCCTCTTCCTCGTCTGCGACCATCTTCTCGCGGGCACCATCAATGCCCTTGCCGACCGGCAGGTCGATCTTGCCGCGATGGGGGCGCGGTACGCCGGCCACGACCGCCCAATAGGTCTTGCGCGCGGTCTTCTCGCGGAACGCCTCGGTCAGCCAGGCGGCGGCCTTGGCCGAGCGCGCCAGCAGCAGCACGCCGCTCGTGTCCTTATCCAGCCGATGCACCAGGCGCGGGCGTTCCTGGCTGTCGAACTTCAGCGCATCCAGCATGCCGTCGACATGCTTGGTCATGTTGGTGCCGCCCTGCACGGCCAGGCCGTGAGGCTTGTTGATCGCAATCACGTCCTTGTCGCGATAGAGCACCATCTGCCTGAGCTTCTCGTTCTCGGCCTCGCTCGGCGGCTTCGGGCCTGCTTTCTGGCGATCGTCCGGCGGCAGCGGCGCCTCGGCCCACTCATCCAAGGGCGGGACGCGGATGGTCACGCCGGCGGCCAGCCGCGTGGCGGCCTTGACCCGGCCGCCATCGACGCGGATCTGGCCGGTGCGCAGCAGCTTCTCGAGCCGGATATGGCTCAAGCCCGGGTATTGCCGCTTGAACCAGCGGTCGAGCCTGGTGTCGGCGTCTGCTTCCGACACCTGGATGAGGCGTACGCCGCTCATCGCTCGTCATCTCCTGTCGCGGGCGGCCCGTCGGCCTTGCGCCGGCGCAGCTTCGCCCAATAGTCGAGCCGCTTGCGGATATCCCGCTCGAAGCCGCGGTCGACCGGTTGATAGAATTCCTCGCGGTCCATGCCGTCGGGGAAGTAATTCTGCCCCGAAAAGCCGTCTTCCGTATCCGGGTCGTAGCTGTAGCCGGCGCCATAGCCATGGTCGCGCATCATCTTGGTCGGCGCGTTCAGGATATGCAGCGGCGGCATCAGCGAACCGGTCTGCTTCGCCGCCCGCATCGCGGCCCCTTGCGCCTTATAGACGGCGACCGACTTCGGTGCGGTGCCCAGATACACGACCGCCTGGGCAATAGCCAGTTCTCCCTCGGGCGAACCCAGCCTTTCGAACGCATCCCAGGCCATCATTGCCTGCACGAGCGCGTTCGGATCGGCCATGCCGATGTCCTCGCTGGCGAACCGAACCAGCCGGCGCACGATATAAAGCGGATCCTCGCCGCCGGTCAGCATGCGCGCGAACCAGTACAAGGCGGCATCCGGATCCGACCCGCGCAAGGACTTATGCAGGGCCGAGATCAGGTTGTAGTGGCTCTCCTGCGCCTTGTCATAGAGCGGGGCGCGATGCTGGACCTGGGCCGCCAGGCGCTTCGGATCGAGCGGCGGCGTGTCGGCCGGCAGCAACGCCACCTCCTCGACCAGGTTCAAGAGATACCGGCCGTCGCCGTCGGCCATGGCGAGCAGCGCATGGCGTGCGTCCTCGTCGAGCGGCAGGCTATGGCCGACCAGCGCCTCGGCGCGGGCAACCAGAACATCGAGCGCCGCCTGATCCAGGCGCTTCAGAATGAAGACCTGGGCGCGCGACAGCAGCGCGCCATTCAGCTCGAACGACGGGTTCTCGGTCGTGGCGCCGATCAGCACGACCGTGCCGTCCTCGACATAGGGCAGGAAACTATCCTGCTGCGCCCGGTTGAAGCGGTGAATCTCGTCGATGAACAAGAGCGTGCCGCGCCCGGCCTGGCGTCGGAGCTTCGCCGCCTCGAACAGTTTGCGCAGGTCGGCCACGCCGGAGAACACCGCCGACAGCGGCTCGAACTCCAGATCGGTCTGCGCCGCCAGTAACCGCGCGATCGTGGTCTTGCCGCAGCCGGGCGGCCCCCACAGCACCATCGAGGCCATGCGGTGGGCCGCGACCATGCGCCCGATCGGCGCGGTCGGCGCCAGCAGATGGTCCTGGCCGACCACATCGGCCAAGCTTTGCGGCCGGAGCCGGTCGGCGAGCGGCCGCGGCGCCTGGGCTTCGAACAGGCTGGGCGTCGCCATGGTCAGTTGGCCGCCAGATGCAACGTGCGCCCATCGCGCCGGATGGTCGCCCGCCAGGGGGCGGCAAGGCGTGGCAGCAGCAGCTGCAATTGCCCGACATCGCCGATCGCCTGGCCGTTGAGATCGAGCAGCTCGTCGCCGACCAACAAGCGCATATGGGCGCCGCCGCGCGGCACGTCGAGCACGATGACGCCCGACACATCGTCGGTGTGCAACTCATCCGCCAGCGCCGGCGACAGGTTGGCGACGGTGACGCCGACGAACGGGCCGCCGATCTTCAATTGCGTGACCTTGCGCGGCGGCGTTTCCGGCGGCGCCAGCAGACGGATGTCGAGATCGATCGCCTCGCCCGCGCGCCAGATACCGAGCTTCGCCGTGGCGCCGACCGGCAGCGTGGCGAAACGGAAGCGCAGGCCATCCTCGTCCAAGACCGGCTTGTCGTCGATCGACAGCACGACGTCGCCCGGACGCACGCCCGCGACGCCGGCAGGACCCTGCGGCACGACATCGTCGATCAGCATGCCCGACGGGTGGCTGAGCCCCAGCTTGCGCGCGCCGACCGCCGTCACGGTCCGGCCGGTCGCCCCCAGCCAGGGCCGCACTATCCGGTGGCCGGCACCCTCGCTTGGGCTGAGCACCGAGCGGACCAGATCGCCCGGGATGGCGAAGCCGATGCCGACCGACCCGCCGCCCTCGGAATAGAGTGCGGTATTGATGCCGGCGAGCTTGCCGTCGAGCGTCACCAGCGCGCCGCCGGAATTGCCGGGATTGATCGCGGCATCGGTCTGGATGAACGAGCGATAATCATTGATGCCGTCGACCGAACGGCCGAGGGCGGAGACGATGCCCGAGGTCACGGTCTGGCCGACGCCGAACGGATTGCCGATGGCCAGCACGATGTCGCCGACCTCCAGATCGTCGGTATCCTTCAGCGGCAGGAACGGCAGCGCCTCGCCGCCCGTGTTGATCTTGAGCACCGCCAGATCGGTGCGGTCGTCGCTGCGTAGCAGATCGGCGGTGAATTCGCGCCGGTCCGACAGCACGATGACGATCGAGGCGGCGTCCTGGATGACATGCTGGTTGGTGATGATGGTGCCGTTCGGATCGACGATCACGCCCGAGCCCAGCGAATGGCCCAAGCGATCCTCGCCCGGCGCGAAGAAGCGGCGATAGGCCGGATCGCGCCGCACCGCGGCCGAGGCGCCAACGTCGCTCGCGGCCCGGGTATAGACATTGACCACCGCGGGCGCGGCACGGCGCACGACCGGTGCGAAGGACAGTTGCACCTGCTGCACCGACGACGGCACGGTGCGGCTATCGGCCGCCGATGCGGCCACCGGCAGGACGAAAATCAGGATGAGGACGAGCGACGGGCGGATCATGGCCGCGACAATCTAGGCAATGTCCGCCGGGAGCACCAGCACCGCACCCGTTCGGCTTCTATGCCTCGCGTTCGAGCCTCAACAGCAACCAGACCGTGCCGGCATAGAATACGAGATGAACCGGCAATTCACCCAGATGCAGACCGAGCGTCATCGCGGCGCCGGCAACACAAAGCTGCGCCGAGCCGCGGCCGAGCCCAGCCGTTCGGCATCGTACCAGCGCAGCAGCACGGATTTATCGAGCAGATCGCCGTTGTCGCGTTCGAACTGCGCGAAATCCGCGGCGCCGCTTTGGCCGAGGCGTTCGCCGACCAGCGCCAGAAAGCCGACCGTGATCGTCTCGTGATAGGCCTCGGGTCGGCCGGCGCGGGCGGCGAGCGCGCGCAGCGCCTCGGCATAGACCGGCGCCACGCTCAGAAACGGCGCCCGGCGCAGCATCTCGAAGGCGATACGCACGTGGTCGCGGTGACGGAAGCGGGTGGGGTCCAGCGTGCCGCCGCGAAATTCGGCGATGGCCAGGTCGGCATCCTCAGGAAGCATCGCTCGTTCCCTCGATCAGTTGATGCGCATCCGCCGCCGACAGATCCAAACCATAGACCGCCTTCAACGCCTCGATCTTGCGCAGCGTCTCCTCGCCGAATGGCGGCTTGCCCTCGAACGCATGCAGCACGACGCCCTCGATCAGATCGCCCAGCGACAGATCGAGATATTCGGCCAGGCCCTTCAGGACCTTGAGCATGCGCCGTTCGAGCCGAACACCGGTTTGGACGCGATCGATGGTTTTCATGTTATCTTGGTACCAAAATAACATTCGATGGTCAACCGCATCGATGGACGAGGCCTTGCCACGCGACGCGGAATTTGCCGACACTCGTCGCCGAACAAGGGAGAGAAGCAGGTGTTTTACCGGCCGACGATTAGGTGCACTCTTCCCGTCATCCCCGGGCATGACGATGTCTAAATAGGCGGCCACACGAGACCCACCCATGACCGAACAGTTCAAGACCGCCGATCTGCCCGAGGAGGCCCAGCAATTCCTGCTCGGGGTCTATGAGCGGGCCAAGGCGCGGCTCGAAACCGTGATCCAGCGTCACGGCATGCGCCCCGGCCTGTCCGCTGCGATCGCGGCCGAGCGGATTGCGATCCTGGATCATGAGATGCGGCCGGTGTTTCCGGCCTTGGAAGCGGCGGGAACCTCGATCGCTTGCGCCAAGGGCTGCAGCTTCTGCTGCACGCTCACCATCGACGTAACGCCCGACGAGGCCTTTGCGCTGGTCGATTATCTGGACCGCAATCTACCGCCCGAGACGGTGGCGGCGATCAAGGCCCGGGCCGCGGCGGCCGACGCGCGCGGTCATGGCATCGAGCCGCTGGCGCGCCATCGCCTGCAGATCGCGTGCCCGGTCATGGATCCTGAAACGATGGCCTGCCTCGGCCATGCCGCGCGGCCGACGCCATGCCAGGGCTATCTGTCGCTCGATGTGAAGCGCTGCGAGGAGGTGCATGGCGGAACCGGCGAGGGCGTGCCGCAGCCGACGGCGGCCAACATGCTGACCAACGTCGTCTCGCACACCCGCGCCTATGCCCTGGAAGACGCCGGCGCGCCGCGCCAGTCGCTGGAGCTGACGGCGGCCCTGCTGGCCGCCTGGGCGGACCCGGATGCCGAGCGCCGCTGGCTTACGGGCGAGACGGTGTTGACCGCGGCCGCGAGCTATCGGGCCTGATCCCATGGAACGACGAAAGGCCCGGGCGCTGCTGCACCCGGGCCTGACGTATTTGTTCCAACCCCGATCGGCGCCCGAGGGCGCCGGCCGAAATCAGGCGGCTTCGGCGGCGTCCGCAACCGGACCGGAGTCCAGGCCCTTGGCGGCCGGGTCGCGATCGACCAGCTCGATGACGGCCATCGGCGCGCTGTCGCCATAGCGGAAGCCCGCCTTGACGACGCGGATGTAGCCGCCCTGACGCTCCTTGTAGCGGTCGGCGATGACCGAGAACAGCTTCTCGGTAACCGTCGTGTCCTGGAGCATCGACAGCGCCTGGCGCCGGCAATGCAGGCCCCCGCGCTTGCCGAGCGTGATCAGCTTCTCGACGATCGGACGCA
>Ga0302314_10000889_pt1 | contig 55543 bp, 53 predicted proteins | sample III_Palsa_N2_3_FD_200533 | JGI IMG/M metagenome (GOLD analysis project Ga0302314, IMG submission 200533) | Peat permafrost microbial communities from Stordalen Mire near Abisko, Sweden - III_Palsa_N2_3 | ecosystem: Environmental > Terrestrial > Soil > Palsa > Peat permafrost | place: Sweden...
ATGCGCAGCGGCAGCGCAATATTGTCGAAGGCCGAGAGATGCGGGATCAGCCGGAAATCCTGGAACACGACACCGATACGGCGGCGGAAACCGGGCAGGCGCGCACGACGCAGCTGGACGACGTCCTCGCCGAACAGCCGGATGCTGCCACGCGACGGGCGCTGCGAGAGGTACAGCATCTTGAGCAGCGAGGTCTTGCCCGCACCCGATGGCCCGGTGAGAAAATAGAAACTGCCCTGCGCCAGACTGAAGCTCAGGTCCGACAGCGTCTCCGCCCCGGTGCCATAGCGCAGGCCGACATTCTCGAACTGCACGATACCGGCCATCCGCCGCCTTGACCTTTCAACCCGCGATCTTCGCACCGCGCTTTCGCACAAGCCGCAAGCCCGGGGCAAGCGCGGCGCTTGCCAGCCGCCCGCCCACCGTCCTAGAGCGGCGCAAACCATGGTAAGTGTACGAAAAGGCCGGGACGACTAAGGGATGATACTGACCTGCCCGGCGTGCAGCACCCGCTATCTGGTGCCCGACAGCGCGGTGGGCGTGACTGGGCGACAGGTGCGCTGCGCCTCGTGCCGCCACAGCTGGTTCCAGGAGCTGGGGGCGGGCGATGTCGCGCGGGCCGAGGATTTTGCGCCACCGACCCCGCCGATCCGGCGCGAAACGTCTCCGGCCGACGTCGGCCGTGCGCTCGGGCCGTCACCGACAGGCATCGCGCGCGCGCCTGCCGACGGGTTCGACGATCTGCGACCGCCACCGCCGTCGATCGACCCCTATGCGTCGACGCCGCCCTTCCGCCCGCGCCGCAACCGCAACACGGTGCTGACCGTGCTCGCCGCGCTGGCCGCGGTGCTGATCCTGATCGCGGCGGGTACGGTGGCCTGGTTCGGTCCCCGTGCCTTCGCCGGCTGGATGGGCGGCAACGGCACGACCAGCCCACTGATGCTGCAGGTGATCCGCAAGCCCGAACGCCGCACGCTGGCGACGGGCAATGAATTGTTCGCGGTCTCGGGCCGGATCGTCAATCCGACCGCGGTGCAGCAGCCGGTGCCCGACATCCGGGCGGAGCTGCAGGATGCGCATGGCCGCACCGTCTACGGCTGGACGATCAGCGCGCCCGTCCATTCGCTGCCGCCCAAGGGATCGGCCGATTTCGACAGCGCGGAGGTCGACGTGCCGCAGGGATCCAAGGCGCTCAACCTGAGCTTCGCGGGCACCGACGAGCATTGATGTGCCGTTGATCGAACCAGTGCGCGAAAGCGCATTGCGTGGGGGGGGCGGCTTTGCTAGAGGCACGCCCCTACCGGCCGCCGAGGCTCTTCTTGCGAAGGGATAGGCGGGCAAATCGACGTGCGGTCGTGGCGGAATTGGTAGACGCGCAGCGTTGAGGTCGCTGTGGCCGAAAGGCCGTGGAAGTTCGAGTCTTCTCGACCGCACCAGTCTTTATGATCGCCCCGCGATCACCCGGGAGTGCCGGCCCGTCGCGCCGCACCGATCATGATATCACGCAGCATCGCCATGCGCAGCGCGTCGCCGAACCGCGCGAAGGCCGGTCGTGCGCGCGCCATTGCGACGACGCTGTAGCGGCCCGTCCGCACGCCCGATCGCGCCATCCGCCACCACAATTGCGAGGCGCTGCGCTCTGCGAACCCCGGCGCGCAGGCACCGTGCGCCTTGAGCAGCGCCGCGATGATCTCGCCGCAGCGCGCCAGCGTCGCCGCGTCGGGCGGGGCGTGGCCCGAGGCGGCGTGGCGGCTCAGCAGCATCGCGGCGGGCAGCGCCTCGGCACCGAACAGCGCGGCATGGCGATCGGCGAGCACGCCCGCGGCTGATGCGATCATGGCGGCTTCATGGGCCTGGCTCGCGCCGCCGGCGTGCATCCGGTAGCGGACCAGCGGTTCGGCGATGCGGCCGATCCGTCCGTGCGCGCGGATGCGGACGTAGAGATCGAAATCCTCGGCGAAGCGATAGGCGTCGCGTTCGAAGGGCATGAGCGCGCGCGCCGCCTCGCCGCGCATCAGCGTGGTCGACCAGGCGAGCGGGTTGAGCAGTTCCATCGTCCAGTCGATCTCGCCGGGATCGACGAGGTCGGGATAGGGGTCGCGACGTGTGGTCTTGCCGTCGACCATCTCGATCGTGCTGGTCACCAGCACGACGTCGGGATGGTCGTCGAGATAGGCGAGTTGCCGGGCGAAGCGATCGGGGCGGCAGATATCGTCCTGGTCGAGCCCCGCGACGAAGCGTCCACTCGCATGCGCCATCGCCAGCGTGCGCGCGGCCGCGGGGCCGCCGTGGCGTGCCGCGCGCACGACGCGCAGCCGCGGGTCGTCGATGCTCGCCAGCACCGCCAGCGTGTCGTCGGTCGAGCAATCGTCGGCGACGACGATCTCGAAATCCGGCATCGTCTGCGCGAGCACGCTGTCGATCGTCTCGCGGAGGAAGGCGGCGCCGTTATACGCCGCCATCACGACGCTGATCGTCGGCGGCGCGGGCGTCATGCCACCGCGCGTCGGGCGGGCTGCACGGCCTGACCGACGCCGGCGGCGGCGAGCAATTGCTCGACGATCAATTGGCCGACGTCGTTCTGCCACAGCCACAGCCCGTTGGCGTGGCCGCGGAAACTGGGTTCGCCGCCGAGCCTGCCGTGCGGCACGAAGCCGGCCGCAAGCCCGATGCCATAGACGCCGGGCACCGCGATGCCGCCCGGATCGACGACGCGGCAGAGATCGTCGACCATCCGGCCGCGGATCGGCCCCTCGCAGCGCAGCCGGATCGCCCGCCCGCGGGCGTCGATCAGCGGCAGCGCGTGCGGCTGGTAGCCGAAGGCGGCGATGACGAGATCGGCCCGGTCGAGCAGATCGGCGGCGCGGGCATCGCCATCACCCTCGACCTGGTGGATCTGCAGCCGCGGATCGCCGACGCGCCCGCCGATGCCGAGCGCATGGACGACCAGTTCGCGCGCCTCGAGCCGGAAACCCGCGAGCCGGTAGACGAAGCCCGACACCGGGCAGATGTCGTCGGGCCCGAAGTCGCGGTAGCCGTCGGCGTGCGCCGCGTCGGCGGACGGATAGAAGGGGCGCAGCGGGCGGCGGTGCAGCAGCGCGATGCCGCCGGCCTCCAGCGAGAGCGCGGGCGAGGCCTTGAGCAGGCGCACCGCGGCTGTGACCGCGCTGGTCGATCCGCCGACGATCGCGATCCGCGCCGGCCGGCCTTCGGGAAGCCTTGCGCGGATCGTCTCGATCCCGCCGCGGGCCAGCACGGTATCCGATTGCATCAGCCGATCGCCGCACCGCTCGACCAGCGTGGCGCCGGCGACGGTCTCCTCGGCAAGGCGGATCGCGGGCTGGTGGCCGCCGGTGGCGATGACGAGGCTGCGCGAGAGCAGCTCGATCGAGCCGCCGTTGACGAGGCTGCGCGCACGCGTGCGCCACAGCCCGTCGGCGGTGCGCTGCGACGAGACGACCTCGTGGCGGTTGAGCACGCTGCCACCCAATGTCCGTAGCCGCTGGCCGAGCACCGCGCCCAGCCGGTCGAGATAGGCGCCGACCTTGGGCAGCGGCACGCCGAGCGCGCCCCGATGTTCGGCGATGGCGAGCCCGGCGGGCTCGTCGGCGATGCCGAGACCCGCGGGCAGCGCGCCGTCGGCGGTGAGAAAGGTCTCGGCCGAACTGTCCGAGGTGATCTCGTAGCCGCCGAGCCGGCCCGCGCCGATCGTCTCGCCGCGGTCGACGATCGCGATGCCCGCGCGCGCCAACGCGTCGAGACGACCCGACTTGCCCGCCGCGCACAACAGCGCGCCGCCGCCGGGACCGCCGCCGACCACCACCGCCGCCAGCACGCGGTCGCGCGGCGCCGCGGCGATCGACCGCGTGCGCGGCAGCGCGGCACAGATCGCGATCAGCGTGTCGGCGACGCGATCGACGTCGGCGATCGTCATGGCGTCGGTGAGCGGCAGCACGATCATCCGCGCGGCGATATCGTCGGTGACGGGCAGCGCGTCGATCACGCAGGTCTCGCGAAACCAGGGCTGTTCGGCGAGATGCGGGCTGAAATAGGTGCCCGCGCCGATGCCGGCCTCGCCCAGCCGCGCGACGATCGCCGCGCGGTGGCGCGCGAGCGCGCGGGGCAGCAGCACCGCCATGAACTGCATCGCCTGCGCGTGGCCGCCGGGCTTCTGCAGCGAGAAGGCGGCGAGCCGCGCGCGGTAGTGTTGCGCCAGCGTCTCGCGGTGCGCGACGATCGCGCCGATCTCCGCCAGCTTGGCCTCGGCGATCAGCGCAGGCACTTCGGCAAGCTTGGCGTTGAGCCCGGGTAGCGTCGCCGACCGGCCGCCCTCGAAGCCGAAATTGGCCATGGCGCGCAGCTGTTCGATGACGTCGGTATCGACGCAGTGGATCAGCCCACCCTCCGAGGTGGCGAAGGTCTTGGTCGCGTGCATCGAATAGACGATCGGGAAGGGGCTGCCCGTTCCGAACCCACGGCCCTCGGCGTCGAGCGAGCCGAGCGACGCGGCGGCGTCGACCACCACCGCGACGTCATGGCGTTTCGCCAACCACGCATAATGATCGAGGTCGATGCTGTTGCCGAAGGTCGCATAGGGCACGATCGCGGCGATGCGGCGGCCATGTTCGGCGAGCAGGCGCTCCTCGGCCTTGCGGCACAGCGCCCAATCGTCGGGGTCGCAATCGGCGAGCAGCGGCGTCAGCCCCGCCCAGGCCGCGGCTTGCGCGGTCGCGGCGAAGGTGAAGGATGGCATCAGCGCGAGATGGCGCCCCGGCTCGTGGCCGAACGTCGCCCGCTTGAGCGCGATCATCAGTCCCAGCGTGGCGTTGGCGACCGCAAGGCAGGCGCCGCGCCCGTCGAACAATTGCGCGGTCACGGCCTGTTCGAACCGGCGTGCGACGGGGCCGTAGTTGCTGAACGTGCCCGAAGACTCGATCGCCTCCAGCCCAAGTCCGAGCGTGCTGAGCTTCGGAGGATTGGGCCTGATCAGCGGCAAGTCCATCGGCGGCAGTCCATGTTCGAGGCCGCGGAACGGCAATTGATCCGATTACATTGCCGCAATGTTTCTAACGAAGCGTGTACGCGGGGCGGGGCGCCGCCGGATCGAGGCGGCGCGAGGCGCTTCGGGCTTGCGGACGCCGTGCGGGGGCATCATGGCGATGCACCGCTTCGATGGAGTCTTCGCATGAGCATCGCCCGCTTTCCCCGCCGTCGCTATACCGCGGGCTATACCGCGATCGAGCCGATGGACCGGCTGTCCGCCGCGCTGGCCGGTCCCGATGGCGGGCCGCGGCTGTGGATCAAGCGCGACGACCAGCTCGGGCTCGCGGCGGGCGGCAACAAGACGCGCAAGCTCGAGTTTCTCGTCGCCGACGCGCTGGCGCAGGGGGCCGACACGCTCGTCACCACCGGCGCGCCGCAATCGAACCATTGCCGGCTGACCGCCGCCGCCGCGGTGAAGGAAGGTCTCAAATGCCGGCTGCTGATCGAGGAGCGCACCGCGGGCACCTATGATCCAGACGGCACGGGCAACAACTTCCTGTTCGATCTGCTCGGCGTCGAATCGATCGAGGTGGTGCCCGCGGGCACCGATCTGGCTGCCGGCATGGCGCGGATTGCCGAGACGCTGAAGGCGGAAGGCCGCACGCCCTACGTCATCCCCGGCGGCGGATCGAACCCGCTGGGCGCGCTCGGCTATGTGACGTGCGCGGGCGAGATCGTCGCGCAATCGGCGGACATGGGCGTCGCGTTCGACGCGGTGGTCTGCGCGAGCGGCAGCGCCGGCACGCACGCCGGCCTGCTCGTCGGCCTCGAGGCGTCGCGGTCGGGGATGCCGCTGGTCGGCGTCAGCGTGCGCCGCGCCGAGGCGGAACAGATCGCGCTGGTCGAGGGGCTGGCGACGCGCACCGCGACGCTGCTCGGGCACGATGCCGCCGTCGTCATCGGCAAGACGGTGGTCGACGATCGCTGGGTCGGCGCGGGCTATGCGCTGCCGACCGACACGATGATCGAGGCGGTGCGCCTGCTCGCCGCGCAGGAGGGCGTGCTGCTCGATCCCGTCTATACCGGCAAGACGGTGGCGGGGCTGATCGGGCAGGTGCGCGAAGGCCGCTGGACCGCGGGGCAGAACATCCTGTTCGTCCACACCGGCGGCTCGCCCGCGCTCTATGCCTATCGGTCGACGCTCGCCCACGGCGTATCGCAGGGGTGAGCCGCGCGATCGGCATATTGGGGGGCATGGGGCCGGCCGCGACCGTCGACCTGATGGCGCGGATCGTCGCGGCGACGCCGGCCAAGGGCGATTCCGGGCATCTGCGCCTGCTGGTCGACATCAATCCCGCCGTCCCCGACCGCAACGATGCGATCCAGCGTGGCGGCCCGTCGCCGGGGCCGGCGCTGGCCGCGATGGCGCAGGGGCTCGAGCGGCAGGGTGCCGACATGCTCGCGATCGCGTGCAACTCCGCGCACGCTTGGGCGGACGAGATTCGTGTCGCGACAGCTGTCCCGCTTGTCTCGATGATCGACGCCACGATCGCCGCCATCGCGCGCGACCATCCCGGTGCGAGGCGGGTCGGGCTGCTCGCCGCCGACGCGTGCCTGGGCGCCGACCTGTATCAGGCGCCGCTGGCGGCCGCGGGCTATGCTGTGCTGCTCAGCGACGACCAGCCGGGCTTCATGGCGCTCGTCTACGGCGTCAAGGCGGGCGACACGGGACCGGCCGCGCGCGCGGGCATGGCGGCGCAGGCGGCGAGCCTCGTCGCGCAGGGCGCCCAAGTGATCGTGGCGGCCTGCACCGAGGTGCCGCTGCTGCTCGCGGCCGGCGATTGCGCGGTGCCGCTCGTCGACAGTAGCGATGCGCTGGTCCACGCGCTGATCGAAGAAGCGACACGCTGATCCGTTTGGGCTTTCGCATCTGCGGCAGGCAACGCTATCAAGCGGATATGAGCATGGGGTGCGCAGCGGCGGGGGCACGGCGTCACAGGGCAGGCGGCCTGATGCTTGCGCTCGTCCTGTCGGGATGCACGGTCGGCCCGAACTATCATCCGCCGGCTGCCGCGAAGATCGGCGTGCCCGATCAATATTATGCCGACATCGCGCCGGGCGCGGCGGCGCCGGACCCGCAGGAGCTGGCGACATGGTGGGCGGCGCTCGGCGATCCGCTGCTCGACCGGCTGGTGACGATGGCGCTCGCCGCCAATCCCGACATCGATGCGGCGGGTGCGCGGCTGCGACAGGCGCGCGCCACCTACAAGGGCGCGCGCGCCTCGCTGTTCCCGACGCTCACCGCCAACGGCTCGGCGGGGCGCACCGCGCTGCTCGGCAAAGGTTCGTCGCTCAGCGTGGCGACGCCGGGGCTGGGCACCGGCAGCAGCATCGGCGCGACCTCGTTCGCGACCAGCGGTAGCTACAACCAGTTCGATGCCGGATTGGACGCATCGTACGAGGTCGATCTGTTCGGCGGGGTCAGGCGCTCGGTCGAGGCGGCGCGCGGCGATTATGCCAGTTCGGCCGAGAGCCTGCGCGACACGCAGCGCACGGTCGTCGCCGAGGTCGCGCTCGATTACGTCAACGCGCGCTCGGCGCAGGAGCGGCTGGCGATCGCGCGCTCCAACCTCGCCACCGAGGAGGAGACGCTCCAGCTGGTCGGCTGGCGCGTCAAGGCGGGGCTGGTCTCCAGCCTCGATCTCGCGCAGGCGCGCGCGCAGCGCGAGCAGACCGCCGCGACGATCCCCGCGCTCGAGACGAGCTTCGCGCAATCGGTCAATGCGGTCGCGATCCTTGGCGGTCGCGCGCCGGGATCGGTGACGGCCTGGTTCGATCCGCCGCGCCCCGTGCCGGTCGCCGACCGTGCGCTGGGGGCGGACGTGCCCGCCGCGATGCTCGCGCAGCGGCCCGACGTGCGTGCGGCGGAGCGTACGCTCGCGGCGGCGACCGCGCGGATCGGCGTCGCCAAGGCGCAGCTCTATCCGGCGCTGCAACTGACCGGCACGCTGGCGGGCAACGGCACGTCGATCGGCGACATCAGCCGCTTCGCGACCGGCACGCTGCTCGCTGCGGTGACCGCGCCGATCTTCGATGGCGGCAAGATCCGGTCGCAGATCGAGGATGCGCGCGGCGGTGCCGATCTCGCGCTCGCGCAATATCGCTCGGCGGTGCTCACCGCCTTGTCGGACGTCGAGAACGCGCTGGTCGCGCTCGCCAACAGCCGGCGGCAGGTCGTGACGCTCACCGCCGCGACCAGCGATTCGCGCGACGCGCTGCTGTTCGCGCAGAGCCAATATCGTGCCGGGTTGATCGACTTCCAGTCGCTGCTCGATACGCAGCGCACCCTGCTGTCGAGCCAGGACAGCCTGGCGCAGGCGCGCGCCGATCGTGCGACCGCGCTGATCCAGCTCTACAAGGCGCTGGGCGGCGGCTGGCAGGCCGCACCGATGCCGCCAAGCGCACTCCCCGGCGGCCCGGCGGCGATCGAGATGCCCGACATCGCCGCGACGCCCTCGCCGATCCCGCCATCGTCCCTCGATGCCGACACCCACCCGACCGAAAGGCCCTGACGTGGACCAGCCGAGCCCGGCCCCCGATTCCGACCTCGACAGCTTCCTGGGCGTCGAGCGCCAGCATGGCGGCCGCCGCATCGCGCGGCGCGTCGCGATCATCGTCGCGGTCGTGCTGGTGCTGCTGCTCGTCGTGCGCTGCGTCACCGGCGCGCACGAGCGACCGCATTATGCCACCGCCGAGGTGAAGCGCGGCGACCTTTCGGTCTCGGTCTCGGCGACGGGCAATCTGACGCCGACGAAGCAGGTCAACGTCGGTTCGGAGGAATCGGGGATCGTTACCGACGTGTTCGTCCAGAACAACGATCATGTCGCCAAAGGCCAGCCGCTCGCGCGGCTCGACACCTCGCGGCTCAAGGACGCGCTGGTGCAGAGCCAGGCGCAGTTGCTCGCCGCGCAGGCCGCGGTGCTGCAGAACCAGGCGACGGTCGAACAATCGGGCGCGACGCTGCGCCGCTATCAGGAGGTCGCGCGGCTGTCCGGGGGCAAGGTGCCGTCGGCGACCGAGCTCGACACTGCCCGCGGCGATGCGGCGCGCGGCATCGCGAATCTGCGATCGGCCGAAGCCAATGTCGCCGAGATGAAGGCGGCGGTCTCCACCAACCAGACCAATCTCTTCAAGGCGACGATCTATTCGCCCGTCGACGGCGTCGTGCTGTCGCGGCAGGTCGAGCCGGGGCAGACCGTGGCGGCCTCGTTCAACGTCGCGACCTTGTTCACGATCGCCGAGGACCTGACGAGCATGAAGCTCGACGTGAAAGTCGACGAGGCCGATGTCGGCGGCGTCGCGATCGGCGACCGCGCGACGTTCAGCGTCGATGCCTTCCCCAACCGCAGCTTCGCGGGGCAGGTGGTGCGGATCGATCTCGGCGCCAATGCGACGCCCACGGTCAACAGCGCGGGCACCACGACCAATTCGTCGAGCACCGTCGTCGCCTATACCGCCTCGCTGTCGGTCGCGAACCCCGACACGGTGCTGCGCCCCGGCATGACCGCGACCGCGAGCATCCTGACCGCGGTGCGCCGCAACGCGCTGCTGATCCCCAACGCCGCGCTGCGCTTCGTCCCCGAGGGGATGGTCAAGGCGTCGGGCGGCGGCATCTTCGGGCCGCCCAAGGGGGGCACCGGCGGCTTCGGCGTCGCGGGACAGGACAAGACCGCGACGATCGGCCGCGGCAGCCTGCAGACCGTCTATGTGATCGAGGGCAAGGGCGATCCCCGCCCGATCAAGGTCAGCGTCGGCGACACCAACGGCACGCTGACCAGCGTCACCAGCGATCAGCTCAAGCCCGGCATGCAAGTCGCGACCGGCAAGCTCGCGCAAAAGGGCAAATGAGCCAGGACATGCCTGTGTCGGGGCCCGATCCCCTGATCCGGCTGATCGGCGTCACCAAGCGCTTCGGCAGCGGCGAGGCCGCGTTCCAGGCGCTCAAGGGCGTCGATCTCGACATCATGGCGGGCGATTTCATGGCCGTCATGGGCCCGTCGGGATCGGGCAAGTCGACGACGATGAACATATTGGGCTGCCTCGACGTGCCCACCACGGGCAGCTTCCTGTTTCGCGGCCACCCCATCGAGAGCCTCGGGCGCGACCAGCGCGCGCTGCTCAGGCGGCGCTATCTCGGCTTCGTCTTCCAGGGCTTCAACCTGCTCGCGCGCACCACCGCGCTCGAGAATGTCGAGCTGCCTTTGCTCTATCGCGGCGACGACAAGCGCGCGCGCAGGGCCGCGGCCCTCGCCGCGCTCGATCAGGTCGGGCTGGTCGACTGGGCGGGCCATACGCCGTCCGAGCTGTCGGGCGGGCAGCAGCAGCGCGTCGCCATCGCCAGGGCCATCGTCACCCATCCCGACGTGCTGCTCGCCGACGAGCCGACGGGCAATCTCGACACCGAACGCTCGCTCGAGATCATGCAATTGCTGACACGCCTCAACCGCGACCGCGGGATCACGGTGCTGATGGTGACGCACGAGGCCGAGATGGCCGCGTTCGCGCGCACCGTGGTGCATTTCAGGGACGGTCTGGTCGAGCGCGTGACGCGGGGGAAGGTGGCGGCGTGATCGCGCTCCGATCTCCAGGATATCCGTTCGTGCCGAGCGTAGTCGAGGCACCCGCTGCTGGCGCCGCGCCTGCTTCCGGTCCCTCGACTTCGCTCGGGACGAACGGGGTGAAGCTGTGATGATCGACGCCCCGCCGCCGCCCGGTCGCGCCTCGACCGCGCGTCTCGTCGGCACCACGGTGCTGCTCGCGCTGCGGGCCATCCGCCGCCATCTGCTGCGCTCGATCCTGACCGTGCTGGGCATCGTCATCGGCGTGTTCGCGGTGGTGACGATCGTGACGCTCGGCAAGGGCGCCACCGAATCGACGCGCGAGCAGATCTCCAGCCTCGGCGCCAACATCCTCACCGTATTGCCCGGCCAGGCCAATGGCCGCGGTGGCGGGGCGCAGACGCCGCCGCCGTTCAAGTTCGAGGATCTCGACGCGATCCGCGGCCAGGTCGCCGGCGTCACCGCGGTCGCCCCGCAGGCGCAATCCTCGGCGATCGCGGTCCATAATGCCGCCAACTGGTCGACCACGGTCAACGGCACCACCGACGCCTATCTCGATGCGCAGAGCTGGAAGCTCGACGACGGTCGCCGTTTCACCGACGCCGAGGAGCAGGCGGGCAAGTCGGTCTGCCTGATGGGCAGCACGGTGAAACAGAATCTCTACCCCGACGAGGCGCCGGTCGGCAGCACGCTGCGGCTCGGCAACGTCTCGTGTATCGTCGTCGGCGTGCTCGCGACGCGCGGCGCGGGCGGCTTCGGGCAGGATAATGACGATACCGTGCTGATGCCGATCAAGGCGGTGCAGCGCCGTTTCACCGGCAATCGCGACATCCGCGCGATCATCGTCTCGGCGGACCCCGCCTATGACAGCGCCGACGTGCAGGAATCGATCGCCAAGCTGCTGCGCGAGCGGCGCAACATCTCGGGCGGCAAGCTCGACGACTTCACGATCTTCGACAGCCGCCAGATCGCCGACACCTTGTCGGGCATCACCAACATCCTCACCGCGATCGTCAGCGCGGTGGCGGCGATCTCGCTGCTGGTCGGCGGGATCGGGATCATGAACATCATGCTCGTCTCGGTAACCGAACGCACGCGCGAAATCGGCATCCGCCTGGCGATCGGCGCGGTCGCGCGCGAGGTGATGCTGCAGTTCCTCGTCGAGGCGGTGGTGCTGTCGTGCCTGGGCGGCGTGATCGGGCTGGTGCTCGCGCTGTTCGCTTCGCTGGGGCTGTCGGCGGCGCTCAAGGTGCCGTTCGTGTTCGATCCCTGGACCAATCTCACCGCCTTCCTGTTCTCGGGGCTGATCGGCGTGGTGTTCGGTTATTTCCCCGCGCGCAGGGCCGCGGCGCTCAACCCGATCGATGCGCTGCGTTACGAATGATCCTGTTCGCGCTCGCCCTGTTGCAAGCCGCCGCATCCGAGACGCCGCCGCAGCCCGATATCGTCGTCAACGCCGCGGTCGGCTGCGGGCCGCCGTTCGCGCGCGTCTATATCGCGCCCATGGGCGAACCGATCCGTACCGACGGGCGGACCGATCCGATGGCGGTTTGGTTCGCGCAGGCGGATGCGGATCATGACGGACGGCTCACGCTCGCCGAACTGCAGGCCGATGCGGACCGCTTCTTCACGACGCTCGACGTGGATCGCTCGGGCGAGATCGATCCGCAGGAAATGGCGGATTACGAGAACAAGGTCGCGCCCGAGATCAAGCTCTACCAGCCCGATCAGGATCCGCGCGCGCACAACCGGCAGCAGAAGCACGACGCCAAGCAGGCGGCCAAGCAGCGTTCGGATTATGAAGCGCCCTATGGCGCGGGGCTTTACGCGACGCTCAATATTCCGCAGCCGATCGTCTCGGCCGATCTCGATCTCAACCGCGGCGTCTCGCGCGCCGAACTCGCGACCGTCGCCGCCAATCGTTTTCCCGCGCTCGATACGACGGGACGCGGGTATCTCACCTATGACACACTGGCGAAATCTCCCGCGCAGAAGGCTATCGACGGATGCCGCGCCGCAGCCGATAAGAAGAGGCGATGAACGAACTCACCCCGCCCCGCCTGCTTGTCGTCGATGACGATGCCGATCTGCGCGACCTGATCGCCGGCTTCCTGCGCGACCACCATCTCGAGGTCGAGACCGCCTCGGACGCCGAGAGCATGGATGCCGCGCTCGGGCGCGGCAAGTTCGACTGCGTGATCCTCGATCTGATGATGCCGGGCGAGGACGGTCTCTCGATCCTGCGGCGGATGCGCGGGCGCGATCGCACCCCCGTCATCATGCTGTCGGCGATGGGCGAGGATATCGACCGTATCGTCGGGCTCGAAGTCGGCGCGGACGACTATCTCGCCAAGCCGTGCAACCCGCGCGAGCTTCTGGCCCGCGTCCGGGCGCTTTTACGGCGCACCCCGCGCGGCGACGATCCCGCGCCTGCGACCACCGCCACCAACACCACGCCGCGCCGTCGTTTCGGCGACTGGTCGCTCGATCTGGTCGAGCGCAGCCTTGATCGGGCGGGCTATCCGACCGCACCGCTGACCGATGCCGAGTTCCGCGTGCTCACCGCCTTTCTCGATCGACCGCAGCGGGTGTTGTCGCGCGACACGCTGATCGAGGTCGCCAAGGGGTCTGACGCGGACGTGTTCGATCGCGCGATCGACGTCACGATCAGCCGTCTGCGCAAGAAGCTTGGGCCGGGCGACCCGATCCGCACGATCCGCAACGAAGGCTATATGCTCGCGCTGCGTCCCGAGGACGGCTGAGCGCGATGCACTTCCGCTCGCTGCCGATCTTCTGGCAGACGCTGATCCTGCTGCTTGGCGGGCTCGCGGTGGCGCAGCTGATCTCGATGCTGCTGATCTTCTATCTGCCTGCCCCGCGCCCCGATTTCTACACGATGACCGAGATCGCGCAGCGGCTCGCGCTGATGCCCGGATCCAATGAAAAACTGATCGTCCACCGGGTCGAGGACGCGCCCGTCGCGGATGACGGGATGATCGCCGACGCCGCGATCACGCAGCGGCTGGCGACGCAGCTTGAAAAGCCCGAGAGCGACGTCCGGCTGTTCTTCCTTGCCGATCAGTCGGAGTCCTTCCCCTTCAAGCGTCAACGGGGGCAGGGCGCGGTGCCGATCCGGCATGGCCAGCCCTATTTCTTCAACACGCTGGTCGCCGCCGAACGCGATGCGACGTCGGGCTGGCGGATCTTGCGGACGCCGCCGCCGCCGCCGATCACCCGTTGGCAATTGCAGACCTTGGCGTGGTTCGGCATTTCGGCACTGGCGATGCTGCCGTTCGCCTGGGGGTTCGCACGGCGGCTGACGCGGCCGATCCGCAACTTCGCCGACGCGGTCGAGCGGCTCGATCATGATCGCGATGCGCCGCCTGTTCCCGTCGAGGGGCCCGCGGAATTGCAACTCACCGCGCTCGCGCTCAATGCGATGCACGAGCGGCTGCGCGCGGCGACGCGCGAACGGACCGCGATGATCGGTGCGATCGCGCACGATCTGCGCACGCCTCTGGCGCGTATCGCCTTCCGCATCGAGGGCATGCCCGAGAAAATCCGCGGGCCGGTGCAGGCGGATATCGAGCAGATGCGCCAGATGGTCGCTGCGACGGTCGGCTTCCTGCGCGGCGATGCCGGCACGGGGGAACGCCGTCCCGTCGATCTCGCCGCGATCGCGCGACGGTTGTCGGGCGAGGCGGCGGACACCGGATCGGTGGTCGCGATCGCCGAGATCGAACGCGCGGTGGTCAATGGCGATCGCTCGGCGCTCGAGCGGCTGATCCAGAATCTGATTGACAATGCGATAAAATATGCGGGCAGCGCCGAATTGCTCGTCCGCCACGAAATCGACCGCGCCCGCGTCACCGTCGCCGATCGCGGGCCCGGCATTCCCGAACAGGAGCTCGACCGCATGTTCGAGCCGTTCGAGCGGCACGAGCCCTCGCGCAGCCGCTCGACCGGCGGACTGGGGCTGGGGCTGACGATCGCACGCAGCATCGCGCTCGCGCACGGCGGCTCGATCAGCGCGCGGAACCGGCTGGGCGGCGGGCTCGAGGTGACGCTGGACCTCCCGCTGGCGGCGTAGGAGCCGCGGGGAACGTAGGCGGCTCAGCCGCTGTTGCGCAGTGCCGTGGCGATCGCGTTGATCGACAGCTCGATCCCCTCGCGGATACGCGGATCCTCCTCGCCGGCGCGGTGGCGCTTGAGCAGTTCGACCTGGAGCAGGTTGAGCGGCTCGATATAGGGCAGCCGCAATCGGATCGAGGCGTCGAGCCCCGGATGCTTGTCGAGCAGACGCGTCTGCCGCGTCACCGACAGCAGGCAATCATGCGCCTGCTTCCAGCCGTCGCAGATGCGGTCGAACGTCGCCCGGCCCATCGCCTTGTCCTCGACCAGCGGCAGATAATGCGCGGCGATCGTCATGTCGGACTTGGCGAGCACCATCTCCATGTTGGCGAGCGTGGCGGCAAGGAACGGCCAGCCCTCGAGCATCTCGCGCAGCAGCCCCACGTCCTTGACGCCCGCCAGCCCCTGGCCGACGCCGTACCAGCCCGGCAGCATGATCCGCGCCTGCGCCCAGGAGAATACCCAGGGGATCGCGCGCAGATCCTCGATCCGGTCGGACTTGGTGCGGCTGGCGGGGCGCGAGCCGATCTTGAGCCCCGCGATCTCGGGCAGCGGCGTGATCTGGCGGAAGAAGGTGCGGAACACGTCGTCGCCGTAGACAAGGTCGCGATAGGCGGCGAAGGCGGTCTGCGAGATGCCCGCCATCGTCTCGGCGAAGCGGTCATACTCCGTCTCGGAGAGCTTCGGTGCCTCGAGCGAGGCGAGAAGGGTGGCAGACGCCATCGCCTCGAGATTGACCATCGCCGAATCGCGCGTGCCATATTTGGCGGCGATCACCTCGCCCTGTTCGGTGATGCGGATGCGCCCGGCGACGGTGCCGGGCGGCTGCGCCTGGATCGCGGCGAAGGACGAGCCGCCGCCACGCCCGACGGCGCCGCCGCGGCCGTGGAAGAGCTGCATCGCGACGCCGGCCCTGGCGAACACGGGCGCCAGCGCGCGGCTCGCCTGGTGGAGCGACCAGACCGAGGTGAGATAGCCGCCGTCCTTGTTCGAATCCGAATAGCCGACCATTACCTCCTGATGCCCGCGCGCCTTGGTCAGCGCCGCGATCTCGGGCAGCGCGAACCACGCCGCCATCACCATGGGCGCATTCTCGAGGTCGCCGATCGTCTCGAACAACGGCACCGCCATGATCGCGGCGTGCGGCGCATCGCCTTCCTGCGCTGGTGGCCGGTAGAGCCCGACCTCCTTGAGCAGCGTGTGGACCTCGAGCATGTCCGACACGCTCTCGGCCTTGGAGATGTTGTAGATGCCGATGCAGGCGGGGCCGTAGCGCGCGTGGGCCTCGGCGGCCGCATGGAGGATCGCGAGTTCGGTGCGCGTCTCGTCCGAATAGGCGTTCCACGCGCTCGACAGCGGGCGCGCGTGCGCGAGTTCGCCGCGCAGGATCGTGACGCGCGCATCCTCGTCGAGCGCGAGATAGTCGGCCTCGACGCCGGCAACCGCGAGCAGTTCGGCGACGACGCGCTCGTGGACGTCGGCATTCTGGCGCAGGTCGAGTGCTGCCAGATGAAAGCCGAAGGTATCGACCGCGCGGACCAGCCGGCTGAGCGCGCCGCCGCTGCTGAGCACGCTGCCGCCCTGTTCGCGCAGCGCACGCGCGAGCGTCGCGAGATCGTAGCGCAGCGCGGCGGGATCGGCATAGGCCTCCGCCCTGACCATCGCCGGGCGCGGCGGCGCGTGGCCGACCACCGCCTCGAACGTGGCGGCGAGCCGCGCATAGATGCCGGTGAGCGCACGCCGGTAGGGCTCGTCGCCGCGCGCACGGCCGGTGTCGTGCGCCGCCGCGGCCAGGGCCGCCAGCGCGTCGCCCGCAGGCGTATGCTCGGTCGAGATCGACAGTTCGGCGCCGAGCCCGTGGATCGCATCGAGATAGGAGCCGATCACCGCCTCCGCCGAGCGCGACAGCACCAGCCGCAGCTGTTCGGCCTGGACGTTGGGATTGCCGTCGCGGTCGCCGCCGATCCAATTGCCCAGCCGCAGGAAGCTCGGGATGCGCGTGCCCAGCGCGCGGTCCCATCGCGCGTAGAGCGCGGGCAAGGTCGGCAGCAGCACGTCGCGCAGATAGGCGAGCGCGGTGTCGATCTCGTCCGCGACATAGAGCCGCTCGCGGCGCAGCGCGCGCGTCTGCCACAGCAGCGCGATCTGCCGGACGATCGCCTCCTCGATCAGGTCGCCGTCCTGCGTCTCGGTCGCCCCCGTATCCTTGAGCGCCATCAGCGCCGCGATGCGGTTGCGATGATCGATCATGCTCTTGCGCCGCACTTCGGTGGGGTGCGCGGTGAGCACGGGGACGATCAGCGCATGGTCGAGCAGCGTCAGCACCGCGTCGCGATCGATGCCCTGCGCCTTGAGCCGCGCGAGCGCGTGCGCGACATCGGCCTCTGGCTCGGCGGCGACGCCCTGGCGATCCTCGGCGAGATTGGCGAGCATCGAGAACAGCATGAAGCCGCGCACGAAGGCGAGCGTGTCGTCGAGCCCGAGCGAGTCGAGCCCGGTATCGATCTCGTCCGATCCGGCGATGCCCCGCGCGCGATCGACCGACACCGAGCGGATATATTCGATCCGCCGGAACAGCGTGTCGCCGTCATAGGCGCGGATCACGTCGCCGAGCAGTCGCCCCAGGAAACGAACGTCGGGGTTTTGCGTGATCGAGGGAGAAGTAGCCATGCAGGGATGCTGCATTGCGGGAGGAGCGGGGTCAACCTGGCACCCTGCAGTTCCTCTGCGAAAGCCGGGGTCCAGGCCCATAGTATGAAGCGAGTGAAGCGCTTGAGAATAGAGGTGGGGCCTGGGTCCCGGCTTTCGCCGGGGAGCAGGATGTTTCACGCGTCCAGCGGCACATCCCAATAGAGCCAGTCGCGCCAGCTATCGTGGAGATAGTTCGGCGGAAAGCGCCGGCCATGCTCCTGCAGCGCCCAGCTGGTCGGGCGCGCGGGCTGGTGTGCGAGCGCCATGTGTGCCTGCTTGGGGGTGCGGCCGCCCTTGCGCAAATTGCACGGCGCGCAGGCGGTCGAGACATTTTCCCATGTCGTCCGCCCGCCTTGCGCGCGCGGCACGACATGATCGAAGGTCAGGTCATGCTTGGCGCCGCAATATTGGCATTCGAAGCCGTCGCGCAGGAACAGGTTGAACCGCGTGAACGCCGGATAGGCGGATGGCCTGACGAACTGGCGCAGCGCGATCACCGAAGGCAGCTTCATCGTGAAGCTCGGCGAATGCACCTCGCGCTCGTATTGCGACACGATATCGACGCGCTCGAGGAACACGGCCTTGATCGCGGTCTGCCAAGGCCATAGCGACAAAGGATAATAGCTCAGCGGCGTATAGTCCGCGTTGAGCACCAGCGTGGGGCAGCCATCGGGATGCCGGATCAGATCGGGGTGATACATGGAACGACATGAACCTCCGTGCGGCGTCCGCCGCCCCGGCCGGTTGGTAGCCCTGTCGCACTCAGGACGCGTCCCCGGTGGAGCTGCGTCGTCTTCGTCGTCTGCCGGATGCCCGAACAGCGTGACGTCCGCATGACAGCATGGCGCGCGACTCGCGGTCAAGGGCCGGCATGACGATTTCGGGGCACGGCAGCGCGATCGTCACGCGCTTCGCGCCGAGCCCGACCGGACGGTTGCATCTTGGCCACGCTTTCTCGGCGCTGCGATCGCATGATCTGGCGCGCGCGGGCGGCGGTCGCTTCCTGCTGCGGATCGAGGATATCGACGCCGGCCGCAGCCGCGACGGCTTCGTCGCGGACATCGCCCAGGATCTGCACTGGCTTGGTCTCGCGTGGGACGGCGAGGCGGTGCGCCAGTCGACGCGCCTCGACGCCTATCGCGCGGCGCTCGGCGCGCTGGGCGCGGCGGGGCTGCTCTATCCCTGTTTCTGCACGCGCGCCGATATCGCAGCGGCCGCCTCGGCGCCGCATGGTCCCGAGGGGGCGGTCTATCCCGGCACCTGCCGGCATCTCGATCCCGACCTGCGCGAGCAGCGGATGGTCGGCGAGCCGCACGCGTGGCGGCTGGCGATGGACAAGGCGGTCGCGTTCGTCGGCCCGGTCGCGTGGCATGACGCCGGGGCGGGGGAGGTTCGCGCGGAGCCGGCTCGGTTCGGCGACGTCGTGCTCGCACGCAAGGACGCGCCGGCCTCCTATCATCTCGCGGTCGTCGTCGACGATGCCTGGCAGCGCGTCACCGACGTGGTGCGCGGCGCCGACCTGTTCGAGGCGACGCATATCCACCGGCTGCTGCAGGCGCTGCTCGGGCTGCCGACGCCGCGCTACCATCATCATGCGCTGCTCGCCGATGCCGAGGGTCGCAGGCTCGCCAAGCGCGACGGCGCGCCGACGATCGCTGCGCTGCGCGAGGGCGGTGCCGATGCGCGCGCGCTCGTCGCGGACCTGCGTGCCGGTCGGATGCCGGTTGGCTTGTCCGCTACACAGGTTTAAGCAGTATTCATGCAGACCATCCTCTTCATCCTCATCGTGCTGTTCGCGCTGGGTGCGCTGTTCGCATTGGTCCGCGGGATCGTCGCCTTCCTGCGCACCACCGACGAGGAATTGCGCCGCGATCCGGCGCTCGGGCCGAGCGCGTCGAGCCTCAAGCAGAACAGCATGATGTGGCGCCGCATCCAGTTCCAGGCGCTCGCGGTGATCGGCGCGGTGCTGCTGATGCTGCTGGCGCACCCGCACCACTGATCCGCGCGGCGCATGGTCAAGCTCAACAAAATCTACACGCGCACCGGCGACGGCGGCGAGACCGGACTCGTCGACGGATCGCGCGCGCCCAAGCATGCGCCGCGGATCGCGGCGATGGGCGATGTCGACGAGGCAAATTCGGCTATCGGCATCGCGCTGCTGCATCTGCCCGCCGAAAGCGAGGCCGCCGCGATGCTGGGCCGTATCCAGAACGAGATGTTCGATCTCGGCGCCGATCTCGCGACGCCCGGCGAGGACTTTTCGCCCAGCGAGATGGCGCTGCGCATCATCGGCCCTCAGGTCGACCGGCTCGAGCGCGAGATCGACGCGATGAACGCGACGCTCGCGCCGTTGACCAGCTTCATCCTTCCCGGCGGGATGCCGGCCTCGGCGCACCTCCACCTCGCCCGCGCGACCGTTCGGCGCGCCGAGCGGCAGGCGGTCGCGGCGCGAGACGGCGGCACCCCTTTGAATCCGCGCGCGCTGACCTATCTCAATCGCCTGTCCGATCATCTCTTCACGCTGTGCCGCCTGATCAACGCGGCGGGTGAGGGCGATGTGTTGTGGCAGCCCGGGGCGACGCGGGGCGCCTGAGGGCCTGCAACCTTTCTCCCGCGCAGGCCGTTGACGCCGGTTCGAGAGGGGAATCCTGCCATGGCCACGCACGCCGCGCCGATCGCGGACCGCGCCGACCCGACTGTCGCGATCCTCGGTGAATCGCGGATCGACCGTTTCCGGCGCGTCCGTGCGCTGACGCTCGCGCTCGCCGCCGATCTGTCGGACGCGGATGCGACCCCGCAGTCGATGCCCGACGCGTCGCCCGCCAAATGGCATCTCGCGCACGTCACTTGGTTCTTCGAGACGTTCGTTTTGCGCGATCATGTGCCGGGCTATGTCGCCTTCGACGCGCGCTGGCCGTTTCTGTTCAATTCCTATTACGAAGCAGAGGGCGCGCGGCTGGCGCGACCGGCGCGCGGGCTGCTGACGCGGCCGACGCTGGACGAGGTACGCACGTATCGCGCGCATGTCGACGCCGCGATCGTGGCGGCGTGGGACGATCTGCCCGAGGCGGCGAAGACGCTGGTCGAGCTCGGCACGCATCACGAGGAGCAGCACCAGGAACTGCTCGTCACCGATCTCTTCCACCTGTTCGCACAGAATCCGCTCGCGCCCGCGCTATGGCCCGCGCAAGTTCGCCGTCCCAGCATCGCGCCCGAGCCGATCCGCTGGATCGAAGGTCGCTCCGGCGCCGCCGAAATCGGCTATGATGGCGAGGGCTTTGCGTTCGATTGCGAGGGGCCGCGCCATACCGTCTGGCTGCAGCGCCATGTGCTCGCCGATCGGCTCGTCACCAACGGCGAATGGCGCGCCTTCGTCGAGGACGGCGGCTATGCCAGCCCCGCGCACTGGCTTTCCGATGGCTGGGCCTGGGTCCGCGCCAACGGCATCGAGGCGCCGCTCTACTGGCGCCGCGACGCCGAGGGTGGCTGGAACGAGCGCTTCGGTCTCGACGGGCTCGGCCCGATGGACCTCGCGGCTCCGGTACGCCACGTCAGCTATTACGAGGCCGATGCCTATGCGCATTGGGCCGGCGCGAGGTTGCCCACCGAAGCCGAATGGGAGAGCGCGGCGCAAGCGCTCGATCCGGCGCGCGGCAATTTCCTCGACGCACCGCATGCCGCGCGACCGTTGCCCGCGGTATCGGGCGACGGTCTGCGCCAGATGTTCGGCGACGCTTGGGAATGGACCGCGTCGGCCTTCCTCGCGCATCCCGGCTTTAAGGCCGCGGACGGCGCGGTCGGCGAGTATAACGGCAAGTTCATGTCGGGGCAGTTCGTGCTCAAGGGTGGCAGCTGCGCGACGCCGCGCGGCCATGCGCGCGCGAGCTACCGCAATTTCTTCTACCCCCCTATGCGCTGGCAGTTCACCGGCGTCCGGCTCGCGAAGGACCTCTGAGATGCTGCTGGACCTCGATCGCCGATCGCTACCCACCGCCGCCGATCCCGCCTTCCGCGCCGACGTGTTGGCCGGGCTCGCGGCGCATCCCCGCGCGATCCCGGCGCGCTGGTTCTACGATCATCGCGGCTCCGAACTGTTCGAAGCGATCACCGACCTTCCCGAATATTATCCGACGCGCACCGAACGCGCGCTGCTTGAGGCGTGCGCGCCGCAGGTCGCGCAGCATGTCGGCGCCGGCCGTGCCGTCGTCGAGTTCGGCTCGGGCTCGTCCGCCAAGACGCCGCTGCTGCTCGGCGCGGTCGATCCTGCGGCCTATGTGCCGATCGACATCTCGGGCGATTTCTTGCGCGAGTCCGCTTCGGCGCTGGGGCAATGCTTTCCCGGTCTGCCCGTCCATCCGGTCGAGGCCGATTTCACCCACCCGATCGCGCTCCCACCGGCGATCGGCGCCGCGCCGCGCCTCGGCTTCTTTCCGGGCTCGACGATCGGCAACCTCACTGCGCACGCCGCGATCGACTTGCTGCGCGCGATGATCGGCACCTTGGGTGAAGGCGCGATGCTGCTGATCGGGATGGACCGCGTCAAATCGGCCGATGTGCTCGTCCCTGCCTATGACGACGCGCAGGGCGTCACCGCCGCGTTCAACCTCAACCTGCTGGCGCGCATCAACCGCGAGCTCGGCGGCGACATCCCTGTCGACGCCTTCCGCCATGTCGCGCGCTGGAACGATGCCGAGGCGCGGATCGAGATGCATCTCGAGGCGGTGCGCGACGTCGGCTTCACGGTCGACGGCGCGCGGTTCGAGATTGCGGCGGGCGAGACGATCCACACCGAGAACAGCCACAAATACGGCCCGCGCGGCGCCCGGTTGCTGCTCGCCGCGGGCGGCTGGACGACGATCGCCGAATGGACCGATCCGCAGGATCAGTTCGCCATCCTGCTCGCCGAGGCACGGCCGCCGGCGACCGCACCCTGAGCCGGGGGGGGGGCGCCCGGAGCCGCTGGCAAGTCGCATCGCCTATGCTATGCTGGCGCCAGCAAGAATGGGTGGGAGCCGAGCATGAACAAGATGATCTTCGCGGCGATCGTGGTGACGGGCATGGCGGCGGCCTCGCCCGCGCTGGCCGATAACGTGATGCAGGTTTGCGGCGCGAAATATCAGGCGGCGAAGACCGCCAAGACGCTGCCCGCCGGCCAGACCTGGAACCAGTATCTCGCGCAATGCCGCGGGACGCTTCCCAAGACCGCTGCCGCAGCGCCCGTCGCGCCGGCGGCCAAGCCGATCGGTACGGCGGCCGCGGCCCCCGTCGCCCCCGCCAAGGCCGCGCGGGCGCAGAGCCCGGCGATGGCGGCGGTTCACGATCGCCAGCGTCAATGCGGCGCGCAGTGGAAGGCCGACAAGGCGGCGGGCAAGATCCCGGCCGGCCAGACCTGGCCCAAATATTGGAGCGCGTGCAACACGCGTCTCAAGGGCTGACGCGCCCAGTCATCCGCCGATCATGATCGTCGATTATCGGTGCCGCGCGGGCAGGGCTCGCGCGGCCTGATCTTGTGGGGTGTCGCCCCGATAGTTGGAAAGCAGAGCGTATGGATGTGATCGGCGTTATCGGCGCGGGACAGATGGGCGCGGGGATCGCGCAGGTCGCCGCGGTCGCGGGCTACCGCGTGCTGCTTTCCGATCGCGAGGTGACGCTCGCCGAGAAGGGCAAGGTGGGGATCGCCAAGCGCTTGGCTTCGGCAGTCGAGAAGGGCAAGGCGACCGCCGCCGACGCCGAGGCCGCGCTCGGCCTGATCGAGACCGTCGGCGATTATGCCGCCTTCGCCGATGCGATGATCGTGATCGAGGCGGCGACCGAGCGCGAGGAGATCAAGCGCGCGATTTTTGCGGACGTCGGCGCGGAGATGTCCGACGACGCGATCCTCGCCACCAACACCTCGTCGATCCCGATCACGCGGCTCGCGCAGGCGGCGCCCGATCCGGCGCGCTTCATGGGCGTCCATTTCTTTAATCCGGTGCCCGTGATGAAGCCGATCGAGCTGATCCGCGGCCTCGCCACCTCGGACGCGACCGTCGCCGCCGTCGAGACGTTTGCGAAAAGGCTCGGCAAGGAGGTCGTCCATGCCAACGACGCGCCAGGCTTCATCGTCAATCGCGTGCTGATGCCGATGATCAACGAGGCGATCTTCGCGCTGGGCGAGGGCGTCGCCAGCGTGCGTGACATCGATACCGCGGTCAGCCTCGGGCTCAATCATCCGATGGGTCCGCTGACGCTCGCTGATTTCATCGGGCTCGATACCTGCCTCGAGATATGCCGCGTGCTCCACAGCGGCACGGGCGACCAGAAATTCAGGCCCGCGCCGCTGCTGGTCAAATATGTCGAGGCGGGCTGGCTCGGCCGCAAGGTCAAGCGCGGCTTCTACGACTATTCGGGTGCCGAGCCGGTGCCGACACGGTGAGGCGCCTGTTCGCCCTCGCCGCGCTGTCGCTGTTCACGGTGGCGCCCGCCGCGGCCACCGTCGCCCCGGGCACGACGCCCGGATCGGCGACCGGGCTGTTCGGCGCCTATGACGATCACAATGCCTTCGCACGCATCCTCAAGGGCACGCTGCCCGCCACCAAGGTCTATGAGGACAGGCAGGTCCTCGCGTTCATGAACATCCACCCGGTCAGCCGCGGCGACCTGCTCGTCATCCCCAAGCAGCCTGCGCGCAACCTGATGGACATCCGCCCGAGCGTGCTGGCGCATCTGATGCGCGTCGCACAGCGGCTGGCCAAGGCGCAGGCGGCGGCGCTGCACCCCGACGGCATCTTCCTGCGCCAGAACAGCGGCGAGGTGGCCGACCAGACGGTGTTCCATTTCCACGTCCACGTCACGCCGATGTACGCGGGCGTGCCGCTCGCCAAGACGAGCTACGACCAGCCGCCGGCCGATCCTGCGGACCTCGCGCGGGTGGCGGCGCAGATACGGGCGGCGATGCGCTGAATTGTGGCCGTGCTCCCGCGTATGCGGGAGTCCAGGTGAAGCGCCACAACGCCTGCAACTCTAGGCTCCTGCGTTCGCAGGAGTACGGCAACACTACCCGAAGCGCAGCGTCATCGTCCCGCCGATCGGCACCGCGTCCCATTCCCGCGTGAGCGCTTCCAATCCTGCCCGGATAGCGTCGATCGCTTCGACATCGACCGCCAGCATCGGGCAATCCCGCGCCGCGCACGTCACCCGGTAGAGGTCGATCAGCGCGTCGGCTGGCGCGAGCCCGCCCGACCAGGCATCCCCCTGGATCACCTCGACCAGCCGCTCGACGCCATCGCTTTCGGCATCGGCGGCCATCGCGAAACTCGCCGCCTCGCCCGATGCGACCCGCCCGAGGAATCCCTGCGCCGCAAGGCTCGCCTCGACGGCGTAATGCACCATGTCGTGCGGCACGATGCCCTGCTTGGGACAGACGATCCGCTCGACCGCGCCGTCCGCGCGTGTGACGAGCAAGGCATCGCTCTTGCCCGCGCCCTTGGTGAAGGCGAGCCTGATCGTCACGCCGCGAGCAACAGCCCCGCGAACGCCGCGCTCATCAGGTTGGCGAGGCTTGCGGCGAGCAGCGCGCGCAGGCCCAGCCTTGCGATCGTCGGGCGCTGGTTGGGCGCGAGGCTGCCCGTCACCGCCATCTGGATCGCGATCGAGCTGAAATTGGCGAAGCCGCACAGCGCAAAGGTCACCACCGCGACGGTATGCGCCGACAGCGTCGTGTCCTTGCCGAGCGCGATATAGGCGACGAATTCGTTGAGCACGATCTTCTCGCCGAACAGCCCGCCTGCGATCCCCGCCTCGTTCCACGGCACGTTGAGCAGGTACATCAGCGGCGCGAAGGCGTAGCCGAGCAGGCGCTGGAAGGTCAGCCCGTCGATCCCGAACCAGTGGCCGACGCCGGTCAGCAGGCCGTTGGCGAGCGCCACCAGCGCCACGAACGCCAGCACCATCGCGCCGACCGCGACCGCGAGCCGCACGCCGGTCTGCGCGCCCTGCGCGGCGGCCATGATGATGTTGGCGGGCACCTCGTCGCCATGCGGTGCCTCGGCGACGGCAACCGCGTCGATCTCGTCGAGCGTTGGCGCCGTCACCGGGTCGGGCATGATGATCTTCGCCATCAGCAGGCCCCCCGGCGCCGACATGAAGCTTGCCGCGAGCAGATAGTCGATGCGGATTCCCATCGAGGCGTAGGCGGCGAGGATCGTGCCTGCGACACCTGCCATCCCGCTGGTCATCACCGCGAACAGCTGCGGGGGGGTGAGGCCGGCCAGATACGGTCGGATCACCAGCGGCGACTCGCTCTGGCCGACGAAGATGTTCGCCGCCGCGCACAGCGATTCGACGCGCGACACGCCGATCACGCGCTCGATCACGCCGCCGATCCAGCGCACCACCAGCTGCATGATGCCGACATGATAGAGGATCGAGACGAGGGCCGCGAAGAAGATGATCACCGGCAGCGCCTGGATCGCGAACATCTGCCCGAGCGGATCGGTGGCGAGCCGCCCGAACAGAAATTGCGTGCCGGCATTGGCATAGCCGAGCAGATCGGCGACGCCCCCCGACATCCACTGCAGGATCGCGCGACCGGCGGGCACGTAGAGCACCAGCACCGCAATCGCCGCCTGCAACGCGAACGCCGCCCCCGTCACGCGCGGCCGGATCGCGCGGCGGTCGTTGGAGAAGGCATAGGCGATCAGCAGGATCACGACGATCCCGGCGAGGCCGGTCAGCAATTTGATCATAGGAGCTTGGTGGCCTTCCCCGGTTGGCGCGCGGCGAACATACACGCGCGGGGGGCGGGGGCTAGAGGCGATCGACCGGGCTGGGGCTCGCCTACGGATCGCGCCGGTATCGCGCAAAGACGCCGCGGTCGGCGCGCCGCGCGTCGGATGGTCGACCATATCCGGCATGTCGGCGTGAAGCGTGACGGAAACACGATCGCCTGCCGGGCATCGTTCGCCGACATCGCTTTTGCACGGGCCCGAAACGAACTTCGCGCGTTGACCGCTACATGCCTGCCAGCGCCGCCACACACCGCGTCGTCAAGCCTCGCCGCGGGCTGTCGCGCCTGTTGTCGAAGGCGCCGATCTATATTCGCGATGCGCGTGCGCAGCCGGCCTGGGCGGCGATGTTCGTGCTCGGGCGCTTTACGCTGCTGCGCGTGGCCTACGGCGCGATCTGGCGTTGGGTGAAGCGGGCGCGGATGCGACGGGAGGAGATAGCCTGGGCGCCGGGCGATGCGCTGGCGCCATTCCCGCCCGAGCGTATCGCCGCGACCGTCGAGAAGCAGGGCCTGTGTCGCGGGCTGACGCTGACACCCCGGACCGTCGATGCGATCCGTAGTTTTGCCGAGACGTCGTTCTGCTATGCCGGCATGGATCGGCGCTTCGGCTTTCACGCCGCCGACCATGCCGAGGCCGAGACGCGATTCGATCGACCGATCCTCGTCGCGCATTTCCTCGATGACGTCATGACCTGCGACGCGGCGCGTGATGTGATCGAGAACCCCTGGCTCCGCCGGATCGCGGCCGACTATATCGGCGCCGAGCCCACGCTGATCGCGAGCCGGCTATGGTGGAGTTTCCCCAGCACGCGCGCCAATGCCGCCGATCTCGATACCGCGTCGCAGGGCGGTTATCATTATGATCTCGACGATTGGCGGCAGATCAAGTTCTTCTTCTACCTCACCGACGTCGACGCCGACAGCGGCGTCCATGTCTACGCCGCCGGCAGCCACCGCCGCCGCCCGCTCAGGCTGCAATGGAAGATGTTCGTCGGCACCAGCCGCGAGAGCGTCGCGCGCGCTTGGGGAGAAGGGTGTTTCGAGCCGATCGCGGGTCCGGCGGGCACCGGCTTCGCCGAGGATCCGTTCGGCTTTCACATGGGTGAGGTGCTGCGCGCCGGTCGCCGTCTGATTCTCGAAGTGTCCTACGGCACCGCCGCCCGCATGCCCGCGCGTCGCTTCGGCGAACTCACGCCGCCAAATCCCAAGCCGCCGTCCTGATCGCCTGCGAGGTAGCCGAAGGAACCAGCGGAATCCTTTGGAGCGCGTACTTCGAAAGGCTTAGCGCGAAGCGGCCCAAGGCCCGCTACCAGACCAACGCAAAAGGCCCGGCACCGCGCTCGTTGACGCGGGGCCGGGCCCTGGCACTCCCTCCTGGGGAAAGTCTTTTGTTGGCTTATTGCGCGGGCGAGAGGTTCACAGCCGCGTACTTGCCACGACGATCGACTTCAAGCTCGAACTCGAGCCGGTCGCCTTCGTTGAGGCTGGTCATCCCGGCGCGTTCGACGGCCGAGATATGCACGAACGCATCGGGCTGGCCGTCATCGCGCTGGATGAAGCCGAAGCCCTTCATTGGGTTGAAGAACTTGACCACGCCCGAGGCCTTCTCGCCGGTCAGCTCACGTGCAGGCGCACGGGGTGCCTCGGCGACCGGCAGCGCATCGCCCTCGATCTTGAGATCGGAGGCCGAGACGCGGCCACCGCGATCGACCAGCGTGAACGCCAGCGGCTGACCTTCGGCGAGGCCGGTGAGGCCTGCCTGCTCGACAGCCGAGATGTGGACGAACACGTCCTCGCCGCCATCGTCGCGGACGATGAAGCCGAAGCCCTTCTGGCCGTTGAAGAACTTGACCGTGCCCTTGGCCTCGCCGACGACCTGCGCGGGCATGCCGCCACCGCCGCCGCGCGGGCCGCCGAAGCCGCCACCGCCGCCTGCGCCACCGCCGCCGAAGCGGCTGCCACCGCCGCCGGCACCGCCGCCGCCGAAGCGGCTGCCGCCGCCGAAGCGATCGCCGCCGCCTGCGCCACCGCCGCCGAAGCGATCACCGCCGCCGCCGCCGAAGCGATCGCCACCGCCGCCGAACCGGCTGCCGCCGCCACCGAAATCACCACCGCCGCCGAAGCTGCTGCCGCCGCCGAAATCGTCGCCGCCGAAGCCGTCGCGCTTGTCCTTGCCGCGCTGCCCGCGCCGCCCACGATCGAAACTCATGCTAAAAAAATCTTTCCCGGGTCGCCCAGTATCTCGTGGAGATCGCACGCCGGGCGCAGCGAACGACTCTCCGGGCACGAAACAAGGAGCGTGCTTGTCGCGATCATATCGCAAAAATCGGGCTCTCGCGAGCCATTTTCTTGCCATGATTGACGCTGGGAGCGCCATTCCATGGTAACTATGCCACGCTCCGTCCGAAAAGCTTGTGTGACGGATGCGTAACGGGCAGCGTCCGCGTCGTCATGTCATCCGTCCTTTCGCTTCTCGCCGATCCGTCCGCCTGGGCGGCGCTTGCCACGCTGATCGTGATGGAGGTGGTGCTCGGCATCGACAACCTCGTCTTCGTCGCGATTCTCTCCAACCGCCTGCCGCCCGATCAGCAGACCAAAGCGCGGCGGATCGGCATCGCGCTGGCGCTGGTGCTGCGGCTGGTGCTGCTGTCGGCGATCGCGTGGCTGGTCGGGCTCACCGCGCCGGTGATCGATCTCGGCCTCCACGGCGCGCTGGTCGACGGGCATCGCTCGTTCGACACCGCCTTCTCGCTGCGCGACCTGATCCTGATCGCGGGCGGGCTGTTCCTGATCTGGAAGGCGACCAAGGAAATCCACCACACGCTCGACGACGGAGACTCGCACGGCGATGCGCCGGCGCGGCCTGCCGGTCTGGGGTTCGGGGCGGCGATCGTGCAGATCATCCTGCTCGACATCGTCTTCTCGATCGATTCGATCCTGACGGCGGTCGGCATGACCAGCGCGCTGCCGATCATGATCGCCGCTGTCGTGATCGCGGTCGGGCTGATGCTGATCGCCGCCGATCCGCTCGCGCACTTCATCCAGCGCAATCCGACGATCGTGATGCTGGCGCTGGGCTTCCTGCTGATGATCGGTGCGGTGTTGATCGCCGACGGCTTCGGCGTGCATGTTCCCAAGGGGTATATCTATGCCGCGATGGCGTTCTCGGGGCTGGTCGAAGCGCTCAACATGGCAGCGCGCCGCCGCCGCGCAAAGTCGTGACGGTAGCGACGGCGGCATTGAGCAACGCCCGCCAAAAGCCTATGCGCGCCGCATGACAGTCCATTTCCACGAAGAAGACCTTCCTGCCGACGTCTTCGCGCCCGGCGCATCCATTGCGGTCGACACCGAGACGATGGGGTTGCTGACCCCGCGCGACCGGCTCTGCGTCGTCCAGATCTCCGACGGCGGCCCCAACGAGCATCTCGTCCGCTTCGCGCCGGGCAGCGACTATGCCGCGCCCAATCTGCGCGCGGTGCTGGGCGATCCCGATCGGCTCAAACTCTATCATTTCGCGCGCTTCGATCTCGCCGCGATCCGTCACTATCTGCATACCGTCGCGGCGCCGGTCTATTGCACCAAGATCGCCTCGCGGCTGATCCGCACCTACACCGATCGCCACGGCCTCAAGGAGCTGGTGCGCGAACTGCTGGGACAGGAGGTCTCCAAGGTCCAGCAATCGTCCGACTGGGGCGCGCCCGAACTGTCCGACGCGCAGAAGGACTATGCCGCCTCCGACGTGCGCTTTCTCCATGCGATGAAGGAGAAGCTCGACGCGCGGCTGATCCGCGAGGGCCGGATGCAGCTGGCGCAGGCGTGCTTCGATTTCCTTCCCGCACGCGCCGAGCTCGATCTCGCCGGCTGGCCGGAGGTGGATATCTTCGCACATGCCTGAGCGCTTGGCCGTGCCCATCGATGGTGCGATGTCGGGCGGACCAATGTCGAGCGCCGCGCATGCCGAGCGTAACCGTCGTCGTGACTGGGCGTCGCCGGGATCGAGCCACGACCGCGTCATCGCGATCGCGCGCGTGACGCTGCCGGCAGCGGTGGTGGTGCTGACGCTGGCGCTCGCCGCCGCACCGATCACGTCGGGCCGCGACATCTCGTTCGTGCTTTCCAAGGACCGCGTCACCACCGCCAAGGAGCGGATGCGCGTGACGCAGGCGCTGTACCGCGGCGAGGATTCGAAGGGGCAGCCGTTCCAGCTCAATGCGGTATCCGCGGTGCAGCAGACCTCGGCCGATCCGATCGTCAAGCTCGATACGCTGTCGGCGAAGATCCAGCTACCCGGTGGGCCTGCCACGATCGTCTCGCCCAAGGGTCGCTACAATCTCAACAACCAGCGTGTCGCGCTGGACGGGCCGGTCGATTTCCACACCGCCGACGGCTATCATCTGGCGACGCACGACGTCGATCTCGACATGAAGACCAAGCGGCTCGCCAGCCGCAATCCGGTGAGCGGGACGATGCCTCTGGGCGTGTTCAGCTCGGACCGGATGCAGGCCGATCTCGACCAGAAGGTGGTCGTGCTGGACGGCCACGCGCGCTTGCATATGACGCAGCGAAACGGCACAGCGAAGCCATGATCCGCCGCCTCGCTCTGCCTATTCTCGCGCTCGCCGTCGTCGCGGGAGGGCCGGCTCGCGCGCAGGCGAAGCCCGCGCCGACGCCCGCCAAGGCGGCGCCCCCGCCCAAGCATGACAGCAATGCGCCGGTCGATTTCTCCGCCGATCACATGGAGGTCCACGACCAGGATCATCGCGCCTTCCTGACCGGCGGCGTGCGCATCGTGCAGCAGGACATGATCCTCACCTCGGACCGGGCGACGGCCAACTATACCGGCAGCGTCGCCAACAGCGGCGGCGCCGGCACCGGCGGCCCGCAGCTCCACCGCTTCGACGCCAACGGCCATGTCGTCGTCACGCGGCCGACCGAGATCGCGCACGGCGATTACGGCATCTACGATCTCGACAAGCGGCTGGTCACGCTGATCGGCCATGTCACGGTCGATCGCACCGGCCCCAATGCGGGGACGACGCGGGGCGGCCGTCTCGTGATCAACCTCAACACCAACCAGGCCAATATGGACGGCGGCAATGTCGGCGGTGCGGGTTCGGCGGGTGTCGGCGGGCGCGTCTCGGGGCGGTTCACGGTGCCGCAGAAGAACCAGTCGAGCGCCGGCACGCCGGCCAAGGCTGCGGCCACCGCACCCAAGAAGCCCTGATCCGCCACCCGCTGCGACGCGGGGCTTGATCGCAATGCCCTTAGCCTGCCAGATGCGCGGCACGCGGCCTGCCTCCACCAGAGACATTCCCAGAGACCCCAAATGACCGACACGCTCCGTTCCCCGCGCGACACCGCCCCGTCGATCCCGGCACCGGCGCGCGCGTTGTCGATCGTCTCGATCGCCAAGGCCTATGACGCGAGGCCGGTGCTGCAGGACGTCAGCCTCGAGGTCGCGCGCGGCGAGGTGGTCGGGCTGCTCGGCCCCAACGGCGCGGGCAAGACGACCTGCTTCTATTCGGTGATGGGTCTGGTCAAGCCCGACGCCGGCCGCATCCTCCTCGACGGGCAGGACATCACGGCGCTGCCGATGTACCGCCGCGCGATCATGGGGCTGGGCTATCTGCCGCAGGAGACCTCGATCTTCCGCGGGCTGACGGTCGCGCAGAACATTCTCTCCGTGCTCGAGATGAGCGAGTCCGACCCTGCCGTGCGCGCGCAACGGCTCGATACGCTGCTCGCCGAATTCCACATCGAGCATCTGCGCGACGCGCGTGCCACGGCATTGTCGGGCGGCGAGCGACGGCGCTGCGAGATCGCGCGCGCGCTCGCGGGCGAACCCTCGATCATGCTGCTCGACGAGCCGTTCGCGGGAATCGACCCGATCTCGATCGGCGACATCCGCGATCTGGTGAAGGACTTGAAGCGCCGCGACATCGGCGTGCTGATCACCGATCACAACGTCCGCGAGACGCTCGACATCGTCGATCGCGCCTGCATCATCTACGACGGCAAGGTACTGTTCCAGGGCTCGCCCGAGGCGCTGGTCGCCAACCCCGACGTGCGCCGCCTCTATCTTGGCGAGGGCTTCGCGCTGTGAGGCCGGCGGCCGGCCGGTGGCCGACACGCCCCCCCTCCGTTCGGCCTGAGCGCAGTCGAAGGCTCTCCCGAGCGAAGTCGAGGGGGCCGCGCGCCACCGGCGGCTGTACTTCGACTGCGCTCGGTGCGAACGGAGTTTTTGCGGCGCTCGCATAATGGGGCTGGGTCCGCGCCTCGATCTGCGGCAGTCGCAATCGCTGGTGATGACGCCGCAGCTGCAGCAGGCGATCAAGCTGCTGGCGCTCTCCAATCTCGAGATCGAGGCGTTCATCGCCGAGGAGCTCGAAAAGAACCCGCTGATCGAGGCCAGCGCAGCCGACGAGGGCGATGGCCCCGAACCGAACGGCGACCGCGAGGACGGCGAGGCGGGCGTCGCCGATTCGCTGACCGGGCTGGACGGCGCCGCAGACGATGCGCCGCTCGACGTCGATTATTCGGCCGAGACCTTCCACCATGACTCGCCCTCCGACATGCCCGGCGGGGGGCTCGACGGTTCGCTCGGTATGGCGGGCGCCGGGTCGGGTGGCGGCGAGATCGGCGACCTGCAGGAGACGCTGACCGACAGCGCCTCGCTTACCGATCATTTGATGGCGCAGGCGGGCGCCGTGCTGTCGGGCACCGAGCTGACGATCGCGGGCCATATCGTCGATGCGCTCGACGAGGCGGGCTATCTCACCGTCCCGCTGCCCGATATCGCCGATCGGCTGGGCGTGCCCCGATTGCAGGTCGAGCAGGTGCTGACGGTCGTGCAAGGCTTCGACCCGACCGGTATCGGCGCGCGCGATCTTGCCGAATGCCTCGCGCTGCAGGCGAAGGACGTCGATCGCTACGATCCCGCGATGGCGGCGCTGATCGGGCATCTCGATCTGCTGGCGCGGGGCGATCTCGCTCGCCTGCGCCGGATTTGCGGCGTCGACGACGAGGACCTCGGCGATATGATCCGCGAGCTGCGCGGCTACGATCCCAAGCCCGGGCTGCGCTTCGCCCCGTCCGACATCCAGGCGGTGACGCCCGACGTCTATGTCGCGAAGACGGGGAAGGGCTGGGCAATCGAGCTCAACAACGCGACGCTCCCCCGGCTGATCGTCAACCGCAGCTATTACAGCGAGCTGTCCGGCGCCGCGCAGGATTCGGCGAGCAAGGCGTGGCTGAGCGAAAGCCTGCAGAGCGCCAACTGGCTGATGAAGGCGCTCGACCAGCGCGCGCGCACGATCGTCAAGGTCGCGACCGAGATCGTGAAGCAGCAGGAGGCCTTTTTCCTGCGCGGTGTCGAGCATCTGCGGCCGATGACGCTGCGCACTGTGGCCGACGCGATCGGGATGCACGAATCAACGGTCAGCCGAGTCACCTCGAACAAATATCTGTCGTGCGACCGCGGGCTCTACGAACTCAAATATTTCTTCACCAGCGCGATCCAGTCGGCAGACGGCGGCGAGGCGGCGTCGGCTTCGGCGGTGAAGAGCCATATCGGCAAGCTGATCGCCGAGGAGCAGGCCGGCGCGATCCTGTCGGACGATTCGCTCGTCGACCTTCTACGCGCGCGGGGCTTCGACATCGCGCGGCGGACGGTGGCCAAATATCGCGAATCGCTCGGGCTGGGTTCGTCAGTGCAGCGGCGGCGCCAGAAGCTGCTGTCGCGGTAAGGGGGGCGTATAGCCCCTCCCCTTGCGGGGGGGGGTGGGGGTGGGGCCTGTCAGCAGGCGATGCGCGCGATAGTGACGCCCCACCCCCGACCCCTCCCCTGAAGGGGAGGGGAGAATCATCCCCATCTCGCGCGGGCAAAAAAAGGCCGCCTCGAGGGCGGCCTGGAGTTTTAGGAGAGGATGCCTGAAAGGCCTGATCTTTGTGCACTGCATCATTTCCGGGTGCAAGTGCTAACCCTGCTCGGCATGATTGCGTTATCAGCAATAGCGATTGCAAGAATCACACGTCGAGGTTGGCGACCGACAGCGCGTTTTCCTGGATGAATTCGCGCCGCGGCTCGACGACGTCGCCCATCAGACGCGTAAATATCTCGTCGGCGACATCGGCCTGCGTCACCTCGACGCGCAGCAGCGAGCGATTGGCGGGATCGAGCGTGGTCTCCCACAGCTGCTCGGCATTCATCTCGCCGAGCCCCTTGTAGCGCGCGATCGCGAGGCCCTTGCGGCCCGCAGCGAACACGCCCTCGAGCAGGTCGGAGGGGCGCACCACCGAGACGCCGCGCGGATCGGCTGTCAGCGCGTCATCCTCTTCGCCCGCCGCTTCGGCGCGCTCGCCCGCCTTGATCGACAGTAGCCGCGAGGGCTTGGCATAGGCATCAGCCTGTTCCGCCGACAGCGTGTTGAGCTTGCGCGCCTCGGCCGAGCCCAGGAACGCCGCGTCGACGACGTGATGATCCGAGACGCCGCGCCATTTGCGGATGAGGTGATAGCCGCCCTCTTCGGAGGCCTCGCCGGTCCATACCGCTTCGGGATCGGCGCGGCCCAGCCAGGCGGCGACGCGCTCGGCGGCGGCCTTGCGGTCGACATCGGGGGCGAGCGATCCGGTTAGTGCCAGCGCTTCGACCATCGTCGGCTCGTAGCGCCGCGGCACATAGGCCATCAGCGTCTTCATCCGCCGCGCATGATCGATCATCGCGCGCAGATCGTTGCCGGTGCGGCGCTCGCCGCCGGTATCGAGCGCCATCGTCGTGACGCCCGCATCGACCAGATATTCGTCGAGCGCGGCCTGGTCCTTGAGATAGACCTCCGACCGGCCCTTGTTGACCTTGTAGAGCGGCGGCTGCGCGATGAAGAGGTGCCCGCGCGTGATCAGCTCGGGCATCTGGCGGTAGAAGAAGGTGAGCAGCAGCGTGCGGATATGCGCGCCGTCGACGTCTGCGTCGGTCATGATCACGATCTTGTGGTAGCGCAGCTTGTCGGCGTTGAAGTCGTCGCGGCCGATGCCCGTACCGAGCGCCTGGATCAGCGTGCCGACCTCCTTCGAGGACAGCATGCGATCGAAGCGCGCGCGCTCGACGTTGAGGATCTTGCCCTTCAAGGGCAGGATCGCCTGATTCTGGCGGTTGCGTCCCTGCTTGGCCGATCCGCCTGCCGAATCACCCTCGACGAGGAAGAGTTCGGATTTGGCGGGGTCGCGCTCCTGGCAGTCGGCGAGCTTGCCGGGCAGCGAGGCGATGTCCATCGCGCCCTTGCGCCGGGTGAGTTCGCGTGCCTTCTTGGCGGCCTCGCGCGCCGCTGCCGCGTCGATCACCTTGCCGACGATGGCGCGGCCATGCGCGGGATTCTCCTCGAGCCATTCGGCGAGCTTGTCCGCCATCAGGCTTTCGAGCGGCTGGCGCACCTCGGACGAGACCAACTTGTCCTTGGTCTGCGAGCTGAATTTCGGGTCGGGCAACTTGACCGAGACGATCGCGGTGAGCCCTTCGCGCATGTCGTCGCCGGTGAGCGTCACCTTCTCCTTCTTGAGGAGGCCCGACTTCTCGGCATAATTGTTGAGCGTGCGCGTCAGCGCCGCGCGGAACGCGGCCATGTGCGTACCGCCGTCGCGCTGCGGGATGTTGTTGGTGAACGCAAGCACCTGCTCGTAGTAGGAATCATTCCATTCGAGCGCGACGTCGATGCCGACATCGTCGCGCTGGCCGGTTATCGCGATCGGATCGGGCATCAGCGGCGTCTTGGTGCGATCGAGATATTTGACGAACGCGGCGATCCCGCCCTCGTAGAACAGCTCGACCTCGCGGCGCTCGGCATGGCGCGCGTCGATCAGGAACAGCCGCACGCCCGAATTGAGGAAGGCGAGTTCGCGGTAGCGATGCTCGAGCTTGTCGAAATCGAATTCTGTGATCTTGAACGTCTCGGCCGAGGGCATGAAGGTGACGCGCGTTCCCTTCCTGCCGTCCGATGGGCCCATCACCTTCAGGGGCGCAACCGCGTCGCCGCGCTTGAAGCGCATGTAATTCTCTTCGCCGTCGCGCCAGATGGTGAGATCGAGGAAGTCGCTGAGCGCGTTGACCACCGACACGCCGACGCCGTGCAGGCCGCCCGACACCTTGTAGGCGTTGCCGTCGTCGGCATTGTCGAACTTTCCGCCCGCATGCAGCTGGGTCATGATGACCTCGGCGGCCGACACGCCCTCTTCGGTGTGGATGCCCGTCGGGATGCCGCGGCCATTGTCCTCGACGGATACCGAGCCATCGGGGTTGAGCGTGATCAGGATGCGGTCGCAGTGGCCGGCGAGCGCCTCGTCGATCGCATTGTCGCTGACCTCGAACACCATGTGGTGGAGGCCCGATCCATCGTCGGTATCGCCGATATACATGCCGGGGCGTTTGCGGACCGCATCAAGGCCCTTCAGGACCTTGATCGAATCCGCGCCATAGTCGTTCTGGTTGCTGCCGTTCGGGGGAGTGGTTGCCATGCCGATCATATAGGGATTCGGGCGGCAAAACCCAAGCGAAATGGGCGCGCGGCACGGGTCCGCGCGCCCATCGGCGTTTAGTTGAAGCTCTCCGCGCGCTGGCCGACCAACGTCACCTCGACGCGGCGGTTGAGCTGGCGACCCGCCGCGTTCGCATTGCTCGCCACCGGATCGGCCTCGCCATGCCCGTCGAGCGTCAGCCGCTGCGGGTTCACCCCCATTTCGGACAGCGCATGCGCGACCGAATCGGCACGCGCGTGGCTGAGCGCGACGTTGGACGCCGCCGAGCCGACCGAATCAGTGAAGCCGTCGATCCGCACCGCCTGGCCGGGATGCGCGTGGAGATAGCCCGCGAGCGTGCGCAGCTTTTCGGCGGCACCCGGACGCAACGCGGCGGAGCCGGTCTGGAACAGCACGTCGCCCATCGAGAACATCGCGCCGTAGCGGTTCTGGTGAAAATGATAGGCACGCATCCCCTGGCGATCCCAGCCGCCCTCGGCGACCGGCGGGCCCGGCGGCGGGGGCGGCGAGAAGCCGCGATCACCATGGTCGCCCCAGGCGAAATGCGCGCGGTCGCCGTGCGTCATCTCGTCGAACGCGCGGTCTGCGGCGCGCGCCTCGCGCGGGTCGATCAGCCCGTCACGGTCGAGATCGAAATTGCGCATCACGAAGGCACGGCCACGCGGGCTGTCGCGCAATTCGGGATAGAGCAGGGGCACGCCGCGTCCTGCGAGATCGTAATGGCGGCGATCGTCCGGCCCGCCGCCGCCACGATCCCAGTGGCCGGGTCCGCCGTCGGGGCCACCATCGGGTCCGCCGCGACCTGGACCGTCCTGGTATCCGCCGCCGTATCCGCCATGATCCTGCGCGAGCGCGGGTGCGGCGATCGTGCCGAGCGCGAGCGCCGCCGTCAGCGTCCTTGCGATAATCTTGTGCGTCATCCTGTTTCTCCGTCGCCCACTCCAGTGCGGAAATGGTCCGAGGCGATTGAACGCACGGTGAGTCGATTCGTCAGTCGCCGTTCAGGCGGGCAGCGCGATTCCGTGCGCGACATGCAGGCGGGTGGCCGCGCCGATCCCCTCGAACAGCGCGGTTTCGGTGCCCGTCATCCACACCTGCGTATCCATCGCCGCGAGCCGATCGAACAGCGCGGCACGGCGCAGCGGATCGAGATGCGCCGCCACCTCGTCGAGCAGCAGCAGCGGCGGCCGGCCGGTACGCTCGGCGACGAGTTCGGCATGCGCGAGCACAATGCCGAGCAACAGCGCCTTCTGCTCGCCGGTCGAACAGCGCTCGGCGGGCTGCTGCTTGCCGACATGCGTGACCGCCAGATCGGAACGGTGCGGCCCGACCAGCGTCCGCCCCGCCGCCGCATCGCGTGCACGCGAGGCGCGGAGTTCGGCGAGCAGCGGTGTCGCCCCCGGTCGCCAGCCGCCAAACGCGAGGCCGGCCCGAGCGAACGGGCCGTCGGGCGTGGCTGTCAGCCGTTCGCCGAGTGCCGCCACGGTTCGCTCGCGCGCTTCGGCAACGGCCGCGCCATGCTCGGCCATTCCCGCTTCGAGCGCGGCGAGCCAGGCGGGGTCGGCGCCTTCGGGCTCCGCCAGCAATTTGTTGCGCGCGCGCATCGCCGCCTCGTAGCGCGCGGCATGGTGGCCGTGGCCGGGCTCGAGCGCGAGCACCAGCCGGTCGAAAAAGCGCCGTCGCCCGCTCGCCGCTTCGCTGAACAGCCGGTCCATCGCGGGGGTCAGCCACAGGATCGACAGCCATTCGGACAGCGCCGCCGCCGCCGCGGTCGCGCCGTTGATCCGCACTTGCCGGCGCTCGGGCGCCGCGGCGCTCGCGCCCGTTCCGATCTCGACATCCGCACCTGTCGCCGAGGCGAGCTTCGCCGCCACCGCGAACCCGCCGGGCCCGTCGCCGCGCGCCATTTCGGAGAGCGCGACACCGCGCAGCCCCCGCCCCGGCGTCAGCAGCGAGATCGCCTCGAGGATGTTGGTCTTGCCCGCGCCATTCTCGCCGGTGAGCACGACGAAGCCTGCGCCCGCGGTCAGCGTGGCGTCGGGATAGGAGCGGAAATCGGTGAGGGCGAGGCGCGAGACGTACATTGCCGCCCGTCTATGCTAGCGTGAACGCCGATACCAACAGGAAGGCGCTAGGGATGGGATTGCGGGCGGAACTGGGCACACTCGATCGCAGCCAGTGGAGCGCGGTGATCGCGAGCTTCCTCGGCTGGACGCTCGACGCGTTCGACTTTTTCCTGATGGTGTTCATGATCGACGCGATCGCGACCGAGTTCCATTCCGACCACGCCGCCGTCTTCACCGGCGTGACGCTGACGCTCGCCGCGCGGCCGTTCGGCGCGCTGTTCTTCGGCTGGCTTGCCGAGAAATACGGACGCCGCCCGATCCTGATGATCGACGTTGCGCTGTTCTCGGTATTCGAATTCGCCTCGGCCTTCGCGCCGAGCCTCGTCGTGCTGCTGATCGTCCGCACGCTGTTCGGCTTCGCGATGGGCGGCGAATGGGGACTGGGCGCGAGCCTCGTGATGGAATCGATCCCCCCAAAAACGCGCGGGATCATCTCGGGGCTGCTGCAAGAAGGCTATGCGGCAGGCTATCTGCTCGCGTCTGTCGCCTTCTACTTCCTGTTCGACGCGATCGGCTGGCGCGGTATGTTCATGATCGGCATCGCGCCCGCTTTGCTCGTCATGGTGATCCGCATCTGGGTGAAGGAGAGCCCGAGCTTCGAGGCCTCGCGCCACGTCGAGCGGCCCAATCCGCTCACCTTGCTCGCCAAGCATTGGAAGACCTCGCTCTACGTCGTCGTGCTGATGACCGCGTTCAATTTCTTCAGCCACGGCACGCAGGATCTCTATCCGCAGTTCCTCAAGACGCAGCATCACTTCGATACGCACACGGTCGGCCTGTTGACCGCGATCATGAACGTCGGCGCGATTACCGGCGGCATCCTGTTCGGCGCGCTGTCCGATCGGTTCAGCCGGCGCTGGGCGATCATCGGCGCGGCGCTGCTCGCGCTGCCGATGATCCCGCTGTGGGCGTTCAGCCACAGCGCGGCGATGCTCGCGGTCGGCGGCTTCCTGATCCAGGTCGCGGTGCAGGGCGCGTGGGGGATCGTCCCCGCACATCTCAACGAACTGGCGCCAGCGGGCACGCGCGGCATCTTCCCGGGCTTCGCCTACCAGGCAGGCAACTTCATCGCCTCGATCAACGCGCGCTGGCAGTCGGGCATCGCCGAGAAGACCAGCTACGCGCACGCGCTGGCGCTGGTCGCGGGGGTGACCGCGGTGGTGCTGGCGGTGTGGACGTTCGTCGGGCCGGAGCGGAAGGGTGCGGAGCTGGAATAGGGGGCTCTTCCTCGTCACCCCGGACTTGATCCGGGTCCATACGCGTCGCGCTTGGAGAGCCTGCGCGACATTCGACCAGCGGTGAATCCCGACTATCGAAGTTGTGCGTACGGGTTCCGACTTCCGGCGGAACGACAGATAGGGGTCAGCCCCGCAGCTTATCGATCATCGGCAGCAGCGCGGAGACGTCGTAGCCGGCATTGGCGGCCTTGGCGGCGATCTCGGCCGGCGGATCGCCCGCCGCGCCGCGCGCCAGCGCCCAGAGATAGGTCGAGCGCGTGCCGGAGCGGCAGAAGGCGAGCGCCGGGCCGGGCTGCGCCAGTGCCGCGGTCATCGCCTCGACCTGTTCGGCCGAGAAGCCCGAATGATCGACCGGGATATGCGCGTAACCGAGCCCTGCGGCCTCCGCCGCGGCCGCGATCGCCGCGCCCGAAGGTTGCCCCGCCTGCTCATCGTCGGGTCGGTTGTTGACGATCATCCGCACCCCCTGCGCCGCGGCGGTCGCGATATCCTCGGGCTGGATCTGGCCGGCAACCATGATGGTCTCGTCGAGCGTGCGGAACATGGGCGTCTCCTTCCTCTACAACCCTGCCCAGTTCCCCCGCGCAGGCGGGGGCCCAGAGCTTCGGGCGACAGCGTTTGCAGCCCTGGACCCCGCCTGCGCGGGGGAACGGCTCCATCGTCAGCGCGGCTTAGCCTATCCCTGCCAGCCGCGCAGCACTTCGAGAAACGCCTCGCCATACGCTTCGCGCTTGGCCTCGCCGACGCCGGTGACCTGCGCCAGCCCCGCCATCGTCGTCGGGTGCAGCCCGGCCATCTCGCGCAGCGTCGAATCGTGGAAGACGACATAGGGCGGCACGCCCTTGGCCATCGCGATCTCGCGGCGTTTTGCGCGCAGCGCCTCGAACAGCGGATCGTGCGGATGCTCCTGCGCGTCGCGGCTCTTGCGCTTGCGCTCGCGCTTCGGCTCCATGACGAGCCCGACGGGCTCCTCACCCTTGAGGATCGCGCGTGCCGACGGGCCGAACGACAATCCGCCATATTCGTCGGCACGCAGCGCATCGCGCGCGATCAGCGCACGCGCCACCGGGCGGACGAGCTTCAGTTCCTCTTCGTCGGCGATGCCGTAGACCGAGAGGCGGTTGTGGTTGTTCGAGATCACCTTCTCGGTGTCGCGCCCGGCGAGCACGTCGAGCAGATGCCCGACCCCGAACCGCATGTCTGTTCGGAACGCCGCCGACAGCAATTTGCGCGCGACCTCGGTGACGTCCACGGTCGCGGGCGGGTTGAGGCAATTGTCGCAATTGCCGCAGCGCTCGGGCGGGGTCTCGCCGAAATGGCGCAGCAGGATCGCGCGGCGGCAATCGCTGGTCTCGACGAGCATCCCAAGTGCAGCGAGCCGCGTCCGTTCGCCCGCCATCCTGGATTCGTCCACCTCCGAGAGCCGGCGCCGGGCGCGCGCAAAATCCTCGGCGCCCCAGAAGAGCTGCGCGACCGCAGGCTCGCCGTCGCGGCCGGCGCGGCCGGTCTCCTGATAATAGGCCTCGATCGACTTGGGCAGCCCGGCGTGCGCGACGAAGCGGACGTCGGGCTTGTCGATCCCCATGCCGAACGCGATCGTCGCGACCATCACCATGTCTTCCGAGGCGACGAAATCGCGCTGGTTGCGCTGGCGTACCGCTGAATCGAGCCCGGCATGATAGGCGCGCGTCGATCGCCCGAGACCGGCAAGCTGCGTCGCGATGCGGTCGGTCGCGTCGCGCGTCGGCGCATAGACGATCCCCGCGCCGGGCTGATCGGCGATGAATGTCTTGAGCTGCTGCGCGAGGCCGTCGCGGGTGGAAATCTGGTAGCGGATGTTGGGCCGGTCGAAGCCCGCGACGATCAGGCCGTCCTGCGGGAGGCCGAGCTGCTGGAGGATGTCGGCGCGGGTGTGCGCATCGGCGGTGGCGGTGAGCGCGAGCCGCGGCACGTCGGGGAAGCGATCGAGCAGCGGGCGCAGCAGGCGGTAGTCGGGACGGAAGTCATGCCCCCATTCGCTGACGCAATGCGCCTCGTCGATCGCGAACAGCGACAGGTCGGTCGCCTGCAACAGGTTGCGGAAGCTCTCGTTCGAGGCGCGTTCGGGGGCGACGTAGAGCAGGTCGAGATCGCCGTCGCGGAAGCGTCGCATCGTCTCGGCGCGGTCGTCGTCGGCGGACGTCAAGGTCGCCGCCTTGATCCCGAAACCCTCGGCGGAGCGGACCTGGTCGTGCATCAGCGCGATCAGCGGCGAGATCACCACCGCCGTGCCCTGCCGCGCCAGTGCGGGCAGCTGGTAGCAGAGCGACTTGCCCGCCCCCGTCGGCATCACCGCGAGCGTGCTCAGCCCCGCCATCACACGCTCGACGACCTGCGCCTGGACACCGCGGAAACCCGAGAAGCCGAAGGTCGCGTGGAGAATGTCGAGGGGATCGGCGGTCATTCCCGTTCGGGTAGCGCGCGCGGAGCGTGCCGTCACCCCGTTCAAGCTGGGCTTGGGTCCGTACAGCAACTGCTTTGTGGCTAGCGCGACGCGCGCAGGCTAGCCTTGCGCCATGATCAAGCCCCTCACGCTTTCGCTGCTCGCCCTTCTCTCGCTCACCGCGGCCGCGCCCGCGGCGCCACCCGCCCCGCGGGTTTCGATCGGCGGGATCGACCAGCTGCCGCAGCCCTTGCCCTATCCCTATGACGAAAGCGCCGACGCCAAGGCTGTGATCGCCAAGGCGCGCGCGCAGGCCAGGCACGCGCACAAGCGGCTGTTGATCGATCTCGGCGGCAATTGGTGCGGCGATTGCCGCGTGCTCGCCTCGATCATGGAATTGCCCGACCTCAAGCCCTTCCTCGACAAGCATTTCGTCATCGCGAAGGTCGATATCGGTCGCTACGACAAGAATGGCGACATCGCGGCGCATTACGGCGTCACCGGCCGGCTCGACGGCGTGCCCGCGATCCTCGTCGTCGATCCGGTCCACGATACGCTGGTCAACGGCGGCCGGCTGTTCGCATTGACCGATGCGCGCCACATGACGCCGCAGGGGCTCGCCGACTGGCTCGCGCAATGGGCGTGACGCGCGGCTGAGGCTCAGCCCGTCGGGCGGATACTGACCGATATCCCGCCATCGCTCTCGCCCGCGCGCAACAGCCGGACGCGGCGGCGCGCGAAGTCGATCGAGACGCGCGTGAAGGCCTGCATCATGTCCATGCCGAGCAGCATCGCGGGCTTCTTGGTGAGCCCGAAGCGCTCGAACACATGCGCGTCGTCGAACGCGATCGTGACGTTGCTCATGTGGAACGCGCCCAGCCGCAGGTCCCTGATCGGCGCGTAGCTGGCGACGATCTTGCGCCCGGTGACATCGGTGATCGTCACCGGCTGCGGGATGGCGCGCTTGTGCTGGACGAGCTTGTCCTGCAGCACGCTGTTGCCGATCGTGACCATGCTGCCGGTATCGACGATCGCATAGACGTGCTGCCCTGAAACATCGGCATCGGCGAGCACGAGCTGGCCGAAGCGGCTGCGCGCGGTGACGACGATCTCGTTGGCGGCGGCGCGTCTGATGACCGTGTCGGCAGGCTCGACCGACATGCGATGATGCACGAGATCGATCACCACCTTCTTGTGCGCGAGCGTATCGATGCCGAGGATGCCCTCGCCCCCGAGATTGGCCTCGTCGAGCACCGGCGCCACGATCGCCTTGGCAGGCAGCGCGCCGACATAGAGATTGTCGATCTGCACCGCGGGGACGTCGCTCTCGCCGCCGACGCTGTGCAGCGGCACCGTGCCCGCCGATGGGAGACCCAGCTCGGCGGCGAGCCGGCTGGAGATCACGGTACGCGTCGCGCCGCTGTCGACGATGAAGCGATACGGGCCCTTGCCGTTGATCAGCACCGGCACGGTCATCCGCGTGTCGATCTCGCGCAACTTGACCGCGGTGCTCGCCGGATCGCCGGGGACGGTGGTCGCGTCGACAGGGAGCGCCGAAGCGGGTTCGGCTATGCTGGCTGGCGGGGGGGATGGCGATTGCAGCATCGCCAGCAGCGCGGCGATCGCCGTTAATGTCGTCATCCTGTCCCCCACCCGTTTCGGGGGGATGCTACACCCGGAGCGCCGAGCGTCAATTCGACTTCGCCGCCGTCGCGACGCGCGGGGGCGCCGAAGCAGTCCGAGGCGGTGCCTGGCGCGCCGCCCGCGACGCCTTATTCTGCCGCGAGCGCCTCGCCCTGTTCGCGTTCGGCGGCCTGGCGCGCCCACATCTCGGCATAGAGGCCGTCGCGTGCCATCAGCTCGGCGTGGCTGCCGCGCTCGGCGACGCGGCCCTCGTCGAGCACGACGATCTGGTCGGCATCGACGATCGTCGAGAGCCGGTGCGCGATCGTGATCGTGGTGCGGCGCTGCGTCACCGCGTGGAGCGTGTCGAGGATCTCGGCCTCGGTGCGGCTGTCGAGCGCGCTGGTCGCCTCGTCGAGGATCAGGATCGGCGGGTCCTTGAGCAAGGTGCGCGCGATCGCGACGCGCTGCTTCTCGCCCCCCGACAGTTTCAAACCGCGCTCGCCGACTTCGGACTGATAGCCCTTGGGCAGGCTTTCGATGAAACCGTCGATCGCAGCACCCCGGGCGGCGGCGCGCACCGCCTCGATGTCGGAGCCCTCGCGGCCGTAGCCGATATTGTAGCCGATCGTGTCGTTGAACAGCACGGTATCCTGCGGGACGATTCCGATCGCGGCGCGCAGCGTGGTCTGCTGCACCCGGGCGATATCCTGCCCGTCGATGGTAATCCGGCCGGCCGAAAGATCGTAGAAGCGGAACAGCAGCCGCGCGATCGTCGACTTGCCCGCGCCCGATGGCCCGACGATCGCCAGCGTCGATCCCGCCGGCACGTCGAGATCGATCCCCTTCAGGATGGCGCGATCGGCATCGTAATGGAAGCGCACGTCCTCGAAGCGGACATGGCCTTTCGCCACCACCAGCGCGGGAGCGTCGGCGATGTCGACGATCTCGGCATTGGTGTCGATCAGCTCGAACATCGCGGCCATGTCGATCAGGCCCTGACGGATCGTGCGATAAACCATGCCGAGCAGATCGAGCGGGCGGAACAGCTGGCTGAGCAAAGTGCTGACCAGCACGACATTGCCCGGCGTGAAGCGGCCCTGCGACCAGCCCCACACCACCAGCCCCATGCCGCCCGCCATCATCAGGTTGGTGATCAACGCCTGGCCGATGTTGAGCCACGCCAGCGATGTCTCGTTCTTGACCGCCGCGCTGGTGTAGGCAGTGATCGCGCGATCGTAACGCTGCGCCTCGCGCTCCTCGGCGTTGAAATATTTGACCGTCTCGAAATTGAGCAGCGAGTCGACCGCGTGCGCCACCGAGCGCGTGTCGAGGTCGTTCATCTTTACGCGCAGCGCGTTGCGCCAATCGGTGACGAAGCGCGTGAAGGCGATGTAGGCGGCGACCATCACCAGCGTGCCGATCACCAGCCAAGCGCCGAAATATTTTCCGAAGGTCTGCACTACGAGCGCCAGCTCGAGCACGGTCGGTCCAATGTTGAACAACAGGAAGTAAAGCATCGTGTCGATGCTCTTGGTGCCCCGATCGACGATCTTGGTAACGGCTCCCGTGCGCCGCGCCAGGTGAAAGCGCAGCGAGAGCTGATGGAGATGACGAAACACCGCGGCAGCGAGGCGGCGGGTCGCATCCTGGCCGACACGCTCGAAAACGGCGTTGCGTATGTTGTCGAACAGGGTGCTGCCGAAGCGCCCCGCGGCATAGCCAATCACCATCATCAGGATCAGCGTGCGCATCGCATGATCGTTTCTGCCCATGCCGTCGATCGCATCCTGCAATGCGAACGGCGTCACTTTGACCTGCACCCACTTGGAGGCGACTACGAACAGCAGCGACACGACGATGCGCGCCTTCAGCCCCGGCTCGCCCTTGGGCCAGAGATAGGGGAGGAAGCGGCGGAGGGAGGCGAAGCCCACCTCCGCCTTGAGATCGGTGGCCGTCAGGGTGTCGGGTGGCATCCGCGCAAGATAGGCGCGCCGCAGCGATCCGCCAATGCACGGCGATCGATGGACAATGGCGGCGACTGTCCGGCAGCGGACACCAATGATGCCGGATTTTTGCCAATCCTTGGCGCGATTGGGGGCTAACTAGCGGGACAACCCACCCGAAGAGGCGCAAAAACGCCATTTTCGCGACTTGGCACGCTCTCTGCAAAGCTGTCCGTATCCCGCCGACGATCGACGGGACGGACATTCCACGGAGATTTGCCATGACCTCGTTCAACTTCTCGACGCTGCGCGATACGCTCGTGTCAGCCGCCGGTGCGCTGTTCTTCAGCGCCGTGCTCGTCGGTGCCGCCGTGTTGCCTGCGCAGACCGCCGTCGCCGCCGTGCTGCACTTCTGATCCGCGCAAACAGGGATTGTGAGATGAACAACCGTTTCGTGATCGATCGCCGCCGTGGCATGTGGCTGGGCGTGTGCCAGGGAATGGCGGATTTCTCGGGCGTCAACGTCACGCTCGTCCGCCTCGCGCTGGTGCTGCTGACCGTGCTGAGCGCGGGTTTCCCGGCGGTGATCGCCTATATGCTGATCGGCTGGCTCGCGGGCGAGCGCTGAGCCGCCGCGCCTCCGCTCCACTCGCCCTACTTCCCCGCTTGCCCGCAGCGGCGCAGACCGCGATGCTGTACCGATGGACGAGGCGCGGGCGATCATCGAGCGACTTGGGCTGACGCCCCACCCCGAAGGTGGCTGGTATCGCGAGACGTGGCGCGCCGACGCCGCGCCAGGCGAGCGCGCGTCCGCCACCGCCATCCTCTTCCTGTTGGAGTCCGGCCAGCGCTCGCACTGGCACCGCGTCGACGCCGCCGAGCTCTGGCTGTGGCACAGCGGCGCCCCGCTGTTGCTGCGCCGTGCAACCGACGACCATGCGCCGATCGACGACGCGCGGCTCGGCCCCGACGTGCTGGCGGGCGAGATGCCGCAATTGCTCGTACCGCCCGGGCATTGGCAGGCGACCGAGACGATCTCCGACTGGGCGCTCGTCTCGTGCATCGTCTCGCCGGGTTTCGACTTCTCCGGTTTCACGATGGCGCCCGCGGATTGGGCGCCGGGCCGATGACCGACGCCCGATGAAGGATGGCGGCCTCGACGAGTGGCTGGAGGGCAGCAAGGCCGAAGTGGCGGCTGCGATCGCCGACGTGCCGCGCGTCCGCGCGCTGCTGGTCGCGGCGGCGCAGGCGGGCGAGGCGGTGAGCTATTCGGCGCTGCTGGCGCAACTCGGCACGCGCTTTACCCGCCCCAAGATGCGCGCGCTGTGCAAGACGCTCGACGCGATCGACGAAGCCGGCGCGGCGGCGGGCGAGCCCGAACTGGCGGTGCTGGTCGTGCGCGAGTCCGATGGTCTGCCGGGCCAGGGCTGGTGGGTGGGCGGTCATGCGCTGCGGCTCGGTCACGAGGGTGCATGGGAGGGCCCCGCGGCGCGCGCGCTCGTCGATCGTGTGCAGGCCGAGACCTTCGCCTATTGGCGCGACCGCTGAATGGCGGACCGGCGCACCGACGCGGTCATCATCGGCGGCGGGCATAACGGGCTGGTCTGCGCTTTCTATCTGGCGCGCGCCGGAAAATCGGTGCGCGTACTGGAGCGGCGGCATGTCGTCGGCGGGGCGGCGGTGACCGAGGAGTTCCACCCGGGCTTCCGCAATTCGGTGGCGAGCTACACGGTCAGCCTGCTCCAGCCCAAGGTGATCCGCGACATGAGGCTCGCCGAGCGCGGGCTGCGCATCGTCGAGCGGCCGATCTCCAACTTCCTGCCGCAGGACGATGGCGGCTATCTCAAGCTCGGCGGCGGGCTCGAGCGCACGCAGGCCGAGTTCCGCCGCTTCTCCGCGCACGACGCGGCGGTGTTGCCCGCTTATTATGCCGCGCTCGAAGGGGTCGCCGACGTGCTGCGCGATCTAGCGCTGCGGACGCCGCCCAATGTCGGCGACGGCCTCGCCACGCTGATCGCGGGCGCTCGGCAGGGGCGGCGACTGGCCGGGCTGTCGATCGAGGCGCAGCGCGACGTGCTCGACCTGTTCGCCAAGTCGGCGCGCACCGTCCTCGACGGCTGGTTCGAGAGCGAGGCGGTCAAGGCGGCGTTCGGTTTCGACGCGGTGGTCGGCAATTTCGCCAGCCCCGACACGCCGGGCTCGGCTTATGTGCTGCTCCACCACGTCTTCGGCGAGGTCAACGGCAAGAAGGGCGCCTGGGGCCACGCGATCGGCGGGATGGGCGCCATCACGCAGGCGATGCGCCAAGCGTGCGAGGAACAGGGTGTCGAGATCCGCACCGACGCGCCGGTCGCGCGCGTGCTGGTGGACGGTGCGCGCGCGGTCGGCGTCCGGCTCGAGGGGGGCGAGGCGGTGTTCGGGCGCGCGATCGTGTCCAATGTCGGACCGCGGCTGCTGTACGATCGGCTGGTCGATCCGGCCGATCTGCCCGCCGATTTCCGGCGGCGCGTAAAGGGGTTCAAGGTCGGGTCGGGGACGTTCCGGATGAACGTCGCGCTCAGCGAACTGCCGCGCTTCACCTGCCTGCCCGAGCTAGGCGAGCATCATCGCAGCGGCATCATCCTGGCGCCGACGCTCGACTATATGGACCGCGCCTATACCGATGCGAAGCGTAGCGGGATGGCGGAGCAGCCGATCGTCGAGATGCTGATCCCGTCGACCGTCGACGACAGCCTCGCGCCCGAAGGTCGTCACGTTGCCAGCCTGTTCTGCCAGCAATTCGCGCCCGTGCTGCCCCCCGGACCCGAGGGCGTCGCGCGGAGCTGGGACGACGAGCGCGAGGCCGCCGCCGACCGCATCGTCGACACCGTCGAACGCTGGGCGCCGGGCTTTCGCGCCTCGGTGATCGCGCGCCAAATCCTGTCGCCGCTCGATCTCGAACGCATCTTCGGGCTGGCGGGCGGCGACATCATGCACGGCGCGATGAGCCTCGACCAGCTCTGGTCGGCGCGGCCGATTCTGGGCCACGGCGCGTATCGCGGGCCGCTCGAGGGGTTGTATATGTGTGGCGCGGGGACGCATCCCGGCGGCGGCGTCACCGGCGCGCCGGGGCATAATGCCGCGCGCGAGATCATCGCGGACGTTGGCTGGTGGGGACGGATGGCTCGGCATTCCGCGCCTGATTCTGCGCTGCGGCATCGCCGAAGTTGACGGCATGGCTGCATCTCGCGCTACCGGCGCGACTAGCCACCAACCTCGTCGCCCAGCGAAGGCTGATCTCGTGCGGCGGGCGCGGCGTTTGAATCACGTCCTTCGCCGGGCTCAGGACGGACGTGTGGGTACGGGAGGTGCGCAAACCCCGACACGACAAAGGGCGCCGCATCGCTGCAGCGCCCCGCCGAACCAAAGCGATCCGCCGCCGGCCCTCAGGCCCGCGACGACCGGATCACTTGATCTTGGTTTCCTTGAACTCGACATGCTTGCGCACGACGGGATCGTACTTCTGAAAGCTGAGCTTCTCGGTCTTGGTACGCGGGTTCTTCTTGGTCACGTAGAAGAAGCCGGTGTCGGCGGTCGAGACGAGCTTGATCTTGACGGTGGTCGGCTTGGCCATGATGCCCTCTGAAGTCTGTCACGCGCTTCGCCGCCGGGAGGCCGGGATCGTCGAATCGCCGAAAAAACAAAAAGCGGCGCTGACGCCGCTCGATCGGTCGGGCTCCTGCGGCAGGACGGCGCGCATGTCAAGCATCGGAACCCGTAACGCGCCCCTTAACGTGACTGCAACCTCCCGTCGCTATGCTTGTCCGACAAGAGACGGAGAGTGCCATGACCCGGTCGCCGAGCGATGGAATGATGCTGGTACGCGCAAATCTGTGCGATCGGCTCGATGCGCTCGAAAAGGCGCTCGCCGCGCGGGGTTCGCTCGGCGTCGGCGCGCATGCCGATGCGATCGCGGCGGTCGCCGGGGACTATGGCATGGGCTCGGTGCAGCGCCTCGCCGAAGGCCTTTCGGTGGCGCTGGGTGCCGGCGGGCGCGGCGCCGCGGTCGGCCCGTGGATCGAGCGGTTGCGCGATTCGATCGGCTGCGAGGCGGTCGACGATCAGGCCGGCACGAGCTGGCTCGCCTCGGTGCTGGTCCGCCTCGCCGGATGATTCTTTCCCCGCGCGGCCGATACTGACATGGACGCGCTCGTACCCGCCTTCGTCGTCGCCCTGCTCGCCGAGCTCGGCGATCGGACGCATCTGCTGGCGATGCTGCTCGGTGATCGGTTCCGCCAGCCCGCCGCCGTGCTCGGCGGGATCGCGCTGGCCGCGTTGCTCAACATGGCGATCGCCGCGGCGTTCGGCGCCGAGGTCGCGCTCTACATCAATCACCGCGCGATCCAGATGATGACCGGCGTCGGGCTGATCCTCGCCGCCTCGGGTGCGGCGTTCCGCGTCAAGCCCGCCGAATCGATCGACGGCTGGACGATCGGCGCGTTCGCCTCGTCGGCGGGCGCCTTCTTCATCCTCGCGCTCGGCGACAAGACGCAGTTCGTCACCGGCGCGATCGCGGCGGGCAGCGGGCATCCGCTGCTGGCGGCGGTCGGCGCGGCGGCGGGCGTAACCGTCGCCAACGCGCCCGCGGTCGTGCTCGGCGCGCGCTGGCCGCAGCTGGTGCCGCTGCGCGCGATCCGGATCGGCGCCGGCTTCGTGCTCGCGCTCGCCGGCGTCTATCTCGTTATCACCGCGCTCGGCCTGTCCTGATCCGATCACAGCAATCGGTATAATTTGACGCGATTCGCCTCTTTTCGGCGAACCCTTCCGGGCGTAGCTCGTTATGGAACCGAACCGAGATCACGACCAACAGGAGTCTACCATGGCCCAGCAGCCCGCCACCGCGCTCGATACGCCGACCGACCTGACGAGCAACAACCTCGGCACGGCCGCCGACGCGCTCAACACCTCGCTCGCCGATCTCTATGCGCTCTATCTCAAGACCAAGAACTTCCACTGGCACATGTCCGGCCCGCATTTCCGCGACTATCATCTGATGCTCGACGATCAGGCGACGCAGATTCTGTCGATCACCGACGCGGTCGCCGAGCGCGTCCGCAAGACGGGCAACACCACGCTGCGCTCGATCGGCGACGTCGGCCGCCATCAGACGATCAAGGACAACGACCAGGCGTTCGTCGGCCCCGAGGCGATGCTCGCCGAGCTGCGCGACGACAATCTGGCGCTGATCCAGCAGTTCCGCGAGACGCGCGCGAAGGTCGAGGATGCCGGCGACACGGCGACTTCGTCGATGCTCGACGAGTGGGTCGACCAGGCCGAAGAGCGCGCCTGGTTCCTGTTCGAGGCCGCCCGCAAGGGCTGAGGCGACGGTACGTCCCTTCTCTTTGCGAAGCAGGAGCCGAGGGTTGGGGGCCGGCTCTCCGGCTAGGCTCCTGCCTCCGCGTTGCGTTCCGGGAGGTCAGCAGGGCGTTCGGCGAGCGCTTCGTTCCCGGGAATGGGGTATGGCTATAATTGCCGACGGCGGATTGGGTCTCGGGCCGGCCGGCGACGCCGTGGCGGCGCCAGAGACAATAGAAACGCGACGCGCAAGCTGATCCTGCGCTCGCGAATCGGCTGCGCAACGCCTTTGTCGGCTGCCGGAATGACACCGCGTGGCCGGGGCGTGGTCTCAGCATTGCCGTGCAGCTCGATCGGCATGGACCGCGACCCTTCCGCCGAGCCATGCCGCCCTCCAGCCACTTCCCGCAACACAATATACCTAGGAAGGCGCGGCCCTGCTGGCGGATTCGCTTATCCCCGCAGCACTGCACCCAGCTTCGCCGCCGCCGCCACCACCTTGTCGGCGATCGCCTTGAGGTCGGCCTCCGCAAAGCTCTTCTCGCCGGGCTGGAGCACCACCTCGATGCCGAGCGACTTGTGGCCCTCGGCAACACCCACGCCCGTGAACACATCGAACAGCGTCACCTCGACGATCGCCTGCTTGTCGGCGCCTGCGATCGCGCGGGTCAGCGTGTCGGCGGCGAGCTCGGTCGGCACGAGGAAGGCGAAGTCGCGCCGCACCGCCTGTAGCGCGGCGGGCGTGTAGGCGGGACGGGCACGCCCCGAATCGCGCTTGGCGGGGATCGCGTCGAGATAGATTTCGGCGGCGACCACCGGCCCCTCGACGTCGAGCGCCTTGAGCGTCTCGGGATGCAGCTCGCCGAAGGTCGCGAGGATCAGCTTGGGGCCGAGCCCGAGTTGGCCCGAGCGTCCCGGATGCCAGGTGTCGCCCCCCGGCCCGACCAGCTGCAACCGCTCGACCGGCGCGCCCGCCGCTGCAAGAATCGCGATCGCCTCGGCCTTGGCGTCATAGGCATCGGCAAGGCGCGCCTTGCCCGCGCGCCAGCTGCGCGCTTCCGCCTCGCCGGCGATCAGCACGGTGAGCGTCGGCCGCTCGGCATCGGCGAGGTAGCGGCGGCCCAGCTCGAACACCCGCACCGAACGCTCGCCGCGATCGCGGTTGCGCTGCGCGGCGCGGGCGAGACCGGGGATCAGCGACGGGCGCATCACCTTCAGGTCCTCGCTGATCGGGTTGGCGAGCACCCAGGCGCCTCCGCCGAACGGCGCAGCCTCCTTCTGCGAGAGAAAGCTCCACGTCACCGCCTCGGCGAAACCGCGCGCGGCGGCGGTGCGGCGCGTCTTGCGCTCGATCCGCTGCTCGGGCGTGGCCGTCGGCCTGGCGACGCCCTCCGCGCGCGGCAGCGGCGTCGCGGGGACATGCTCGAGCCCGACGATGCGGATCACCTCCTCGACCAGATCGACGGAACCATCGACGTCGCGGCGCCAGCTCGGCACGGTGACGGGCCACGCGCCCTCGATCGTCGCGAACAGCGCGTCCGAATAGGCGTCGGGCGACGTGATCGCGCCGATCGAGAAACCCAGCGACAGCAGGATGCGCGCCTGCCGCTCGGCGGCGACATGCAGTCCGCCCAGTTCGGCGCAGCGGCGCGGGTGATAGGAGATCACGCGCGGCGTCAGCGGCGGCTTGCCCGCGCGGGTGATCGCGCTCGGCGTGCCGCCGCAATGATCGAGCACGAGCTTCGTCGCGATCGCGAGCCCGTCGTCGAGGAAGGCGGGATCGACGCCGCGCTCGAAACGCTGGCGCGCGTCGCTGGTGAGCGCCAGCTTCTGCCCGGTCAGCGCGATATGGTCGGGATCGAAATACGCGCATTCGATCAGCACGTCGGTGGTCGTCGCGGACACGCCCGAATGCTCGCCGCCCATGATGCCCGCGATGTCGTGGACCTGCGCGTCGTCGGCGATGACCGTCATCGAGGCGTCGAGCGTGTACGTCTTGCCGTTGAGTGCTGTGACCTGTTCGCCGTCGGTGGCGCGACGCGCGACGAGCGGGCCCGACAGCCTGGCGCGATCATAGACGTGCAGCGGCCGGCCGAGATCGATCGAGACGAAGTTGGTGATGTCGACCAGCACCGAGATCGGCTTCTGCCCGATCGCCTTGAGTTTTTGCGCCATCCATGCCGGCGATGCACCGTTGGTCACGCCCGACACGGCCTGCGCGAAGAAGGCGGGGCAGCCCTCGACATCGTCGGTACGGACGTCGGGTGCGGGCGCGTCGCCCGCGATCGGATCGAGCGACGCCATGCGATACACCTGCGCGAGCGGCTTGAGCGTCCCCAGCCCGAAGGCGGCAAGATCGCGCGCGATCCCGCGAACGCCCATGCAGTCCTGGCGATTGGGCGTGATCGCGACATCGAACAGCGGATCGTCGAGCCCGGCATAGTCGACATAGGGCGTGCCGACGGGCGCGTCGGCGGGCAGCTCGACGATGCCGTCATGATCCTCGCCGAGCTCAAGCTCGCGGAACGAGCACATCATCCCGTTCGACTCGACCCCGCGGATCGCCGCGACCTTGAGCACCATCCCCGACGACGGCACCGCAGCACCTGGCGGCCCGAAGATACCGGTCAGCCCCGCACGCGCATTGGGCGCGCCGCAAACGACCTGCATCGGGCCGTTCCCCGCGTCGACCGACAGCACCTGCAGCTTGTCCGCCTGCGGATGCGGCGCGGCGGTGAGCACCTTGGCGATCACGAAGGGTTTCAGCGCATCGGCGGGGTTGGAGACGTCCTCCACCTCGAGCCCGACGCGGGTCAGCGCGTCCGCCACCGTCGCCGCGTCGGCCTGCGTGTCGAGATGCTCCTTGAGCCAGCTCAGCGTGAACTTCATGCGCCGACTCCGCCGGACAAGGTGGGGACGTCGAGCGCCGCAAAACCGTAATGCCGCAGCCAGCGCAGGTCGCCGTCGAAGAAAGCGCGCAGATCGTCGATGCCGTATTTGAGCATCGCCAGCCGATCGATCCCGCAGCCGAAGGCGAAGCCCTGCCAGATCTCGGGATCGAGCCCGCACGCGGCGATCACCTTGGGGTGGACCATGCCGCTCCCCAATATCTCCATCCATCCGTCGGGCTCGGTGCCGCCGATCACGCGCTTGCCCTTGACCAGCGTGTAGCCGACGTCGATCTCGACCGAGGGTTCGGTGAAGGGGAAATAGCTCGGGCGCTGGCGCAAAACGATGTCGTCGCGCTCGAAAAAGGCTTTCACGAAGGTCTCGAGCGTCCATTTGAGATGGCCGAGCGTGATTCCCTTGTCGATCACGAGGCCTTCGACCTGATGGAACATCGGCGTGTGCGTCGCGTCGCTGTCCGAGCGATAGGTGCGGCCCGGCGCGATGATGCGGATCGGCGGCGGCGTGGTGACCATCGTGCGGATTTGTACGGGCGAGGTGTGCGTCCTGAGGAGCATCTTGTGCCCCTCACCATCGACCTGGTCGAAATAAAAGGTGTCGTGCATCGCGCGCGCGGGGTGCGCGTCGGGGATGTTGAGCGCGGTGAAATTGTGCCAGTCGTCCTCGATCTCGGGGCCTGTCGCGACCGCGAAGCCGAGATCGGCGAAGATTTCGGCCAGCTCGTCCATCACCTGGCTGACCGGATGAACCGATCCGCCGCCGATCCCGCCTGGCGGGAGCGACATGTCGAGCGTCTCGGTGGCGAGCCGCGCATCGAGCCCGGCGCGCTCCATCTTCGCTTTTCGCGTCGCGATCGCCTCGGTGACCGCGAGCCGCAGCGCCTGGATGCGCGGGCCCTGCACCTGGCGCTCGTCGGGCGACATGCCGCCCAGCGTCTTGAGCAGCCCCGTGACGACGCCCTGCTTGCCGAGCGCATGCACGCGGCACGCCTCGAGCCCTTCGAGCCCGGGCGCGCCCGCGATTGCGGCGAGCAGGTCGGCCTGCAACTGGTCGATGTCGGTTTGGCTCATCGAATCATCCACTAAATCGTCATCCCCGCGGACGCGGGGATCCATACGCGCGGCACCCGATCAGGACGGACCGAGGCCCAACCCGATCGAAAGATCGCTCCAATCGGGATTGCTCTCCTCGATCAGCCCGATCTTCCATGCGCGCCGCCATTTCTTGAGCTGC
>Ga0302314_10000891_pt1 | contig 55476 bp, 51 predicted proteins | sample III_Palsa_N2_3_FD_200533 | JGI IMG/M metagenome (GOLD analysis project Ga0302314, IMG submission 200533) | Peat permafrost microbial communities from Stordalen Mire near Abisko, Sweden - III_Palsa_N2_3 | ecosystem: Environmental > Terrestrial > Soil > Palsa > Peat permafrost | place: Sweden...
GCACCTTCCCGGTGCACTCGCCGATCTTCGAGAAGCTCGAGGTCGTCACCCGCGGTGACGTGCGTCGCGCCAAGCTGTACTACCTGCGCGACCTGCGCGGCAAGAAGGCGAAGATCAAGGAGAAGGTGGACTGGAACCGGTAGTTCTTGGTCTCCGGTCCTCTCTTCAGCCGCCCCCGGTACCTTGGGAATGCCAAGGAACCGGGGGCGCTGTCGTGCCCCGGGCCCGGACCCTGGGTGCAGCGCGGCGATCAGGGGACGTAGTAGTCTGCCGCGACGGATCAGCGTGCGGACGGTCATTCAACAGGACCGGGTGACTGGAGGACCGGGTGGCGGCGAGAGGGCAGAGGCGCAGAAAAGAGCTCTCGCCCGCCCCGGTCAAGGGTCGCCGGAGGCGACTGAAACCGATCAAGCTCTGGCGCGAGGTACCGCTGCTCCTCGCGATCGCGCTGGTCCTGGCGCTGGGCATCAAGACCTTCGTGGTGCAGGCCTTCTTCATCCCCTCGCAGTCCATGGAGAACACCATCATGGTCGGCGACCGGGTGCTGGTGAACAAGTTCTCCCCGTGGTTCGGTGCGCAGCCGCAGCGCGGCCAGATCGTCGTCTTCAACGATCCCGGCGGCTGGCTGCCGGACACGCCGACCCCGGACACCTCCAACGTGGCCGTGCGCTACGTCAAGGACGTGTTCACCTTCGTCGGCCTGCTGCCCTCGGACAACCAGCACGACCTGATCAAGCGGGTCATCGGCGTCCCCGGTGACGAGGTCAAGTGCTGCAACAGCAAGGGGCAGGTCACCGTCAACGAGGTCCCGCTGATCGAGACCTCGTACATCTTTCCCGGCGCCGCCCCGTCCACCATCCCCTTCGACGTCCACGTGAAGGCCGGATTCCTCTGGGTCATGGGCGACAATCGCGCCGACTCGGCGGACTCGCGCTACCACATGACGGACAAATTCGGTGGAATGGTACCTATCAGCGACGTGGTGGGTCACGCGTTCGTGTTGATTTGGCCGCCAAGTCGCGCCGGAGGCCTGGGAGTTCCGGCTACCTTTCAGCAGGAGGGCCTGACCGTGCTCTCCAGTCTGCCGACCGGGACCCTCCCGGTGGCCGCTCTCGTCGGGGCGGTTCCGTTCCGGCTCGTCGGCGGCCGGGCGGCCGGCAAGGCGCGCCGAAGACGCGCGCGCCGGCGGGCGGCCTGACGGACGATCACACGGGGGCGAAGGAGAGCAGTGGCGGGCATGACGACGAGGAAGGCGTCCGACGGGCGCACCATGATGACCTGGATGAGGGGCGCACGATGACCGTGGAAAGACCGGAGACCGGCCTGAACGAGGCCGTGGAGCCGGGGCAGCAGCCGGGCGGTGACGAGGCCTTCGGGCCCGGCGGCGCGGCGGCGAACGAGCCCGAAGGCACCGGAGCCGCGGAAGCTGCGCAGGCGCCCCCGGAGCCGGACAAGCCGGCCGACGCGGGCAGGGCCACGCCGAGCTCGGCGCTCGGCTGGATGCTGTTCCCGTTCGCGGTCGTCTGGCGCTTCCTGTTCCCGAAGAAGCCGCGCCCGTTCCTCGTGGAACTGCCCTTCCTGGTGGTCTTCGCGCTGGTCCTGGCGTTCCTGATCAAGACCTTCCTGGTGCAGGCCTTCTACATCCCGTCCGGCTCGATGCAGAACACCCTGGAGCCGGGCGACCGGGTGCTGGTCAACCGGGCCGCCGAGTGGCTCGGCAGCGCGCCGACCCGCGGCGAGGTCGTCGTGTTCCAGGACCCGGGCGGCTGGCTGGACGACGAGGGCACCGCGACCAGCAGCAACTGGCTCAAGAGCACCCTGACCTGGGTCGGGCTGCTGCCCGCGGACGACGGCGACCTGATCAAGCGGGTCATCGGCGTCGGCGGCGACCACGTGGTGTGCTGCAACGCGCAGGGCGACATCACGGTCAACAACGTGGCCCTGAACGAGTCCGCGTACCTGTATCCCGGGGACTCGCCGAACTCGGGCTACCTCAAGCCCTTCGACGTGACCGTGCCGGCGGGCTACCTGTGGGTTATGGGCGACCACCGCAGCGTCTCCCTGGACTCGCGCTACCACCAGGACCAGGAGTTCGGCGGCATGGTGCCGGTGGGCGACGTCGTGGGCCGCGCCGACATCGTGGTCTGGCCGATCAGCCACTGGAAGACGCTGCCCATCCCCGCCACGTTCCAGCAGGCGGGCTTCTCGGCGCTCGCCGTTCCCGGGGCGATCCCGGGGGCCGCGCTGGTGGGCACGATGCCGCTGGCGCTCAAGCGCCGTAAGCGGAGAAGGCTGTTGGCGGCGAAGCGCGCCACCACCGGTTAACCTGAGGTGGTGTCGGTAGTCCCGAAGCAAACTGCACGACGGGCTCGGCCCGGCTCTCCGGCCGGTGAGCCGAGCCCGTTGTTCGAGGGTCCGCAGTCGCCGCGTGTCGGCGACGGGCGGGATCTGTACGCCTACGGCCTCGAGCTCGAGGCCGCGGGCGTGTCTCCGGTGGCGGGGGCGGACGAGGCCGGACGGGGGGCCTGCGCCGGCCCGCTCGTGGCCGGCGCCGCCGTGCTGCCGTCCGGGCTGCGCCTGAAGGGCCTCGGCGATTCCAAGCTGCTGACCGAGCGTCAGCGCGAGCGGCTCTACGACGAGGTGGTGGCCGAGGCCGCCGCGTGGGCCGTGGCCGTGGTCCCGGCGGCCGAGGTGGACCGCATCGGGGTCCAGGAGGCCAACTACCGGGCGCTGCGCGAGGCCGTGGCGGGCCTCGGCGGCCCGAGGCCCGCGCTGGCCCTGATCGACGGGTTCGCCGTCCCGGCGCTCGGCGTGCCCGGCCAGGCGGTGGTCAAGGGCGACCGCCTGGTGGCCTGCATCTCCGCCGCGTCCATCCTGGCCAAGGTGACCCGCGACCGGATGATGGCCGAGCTGGAGCTGAGCTGGCCCGGCTACGGCTTCGCCGCCCACAAGGGCTACGCGACGGCCGTGCACCAGGAGGCCCTCGACCGGCTCGGACCGTGCCCGGAGCACCGGCTGAGCTACGCCAACGTCCCCGGTCGCGCGGTGGGTGACAATGGTCTAGACGGGACCGGACCGGATGACGGCACGGCCGCGTCCGGCCCGCCGACCCAGGGCGACCTTCTGCTCGACCTGACCGATACCCAGTGGGGAGCGCGTAGATGAGCGCGGAAGACCTCGAGAAGTACGAGACCGAGATGGAGCTGCAGCTCTACCGGGAGTACCGCGACGTGGTCGGCCTGTTCCGGTACGTGGTGGAGACCGAGCGGCGGTTCTATCTCACCAACCAGGTCGAGCTCGAGCCGAAGACCAGCGACGGCGAGGTCTACTTCGAGGTGACCATGGCCGACGCCTGGGTGTGGGACATGTACCGGCCGGCGCGCTTCGTGAAGAACGTCAAGGTGGTCACCTTCAAGGACGTCAACGTGGAGGAGCTGGCCAAGCCCGACCTCGAGGTGCCCACCGACTGAGTTTTTCGGCCGGCCCCCGCGTGAAATGGGGAACAGGGCACCTTCATAACGCCCCGTTCCTATCTTTTCCCTGAGATACCGGACATAGTGCCGGTGCTTTGCCGCACTCTGGAATCCGGAACATTCACGGATTCGCAGGGGAGCAGGGGGAACGCGCGATGGTCAGCCGCAGCATCAGGATCGGCCGCCTCGGGGAACAGGCCGCGGCGCGGTATCTGGCGGGGCTCGGATACCGCCTCCTCGCGCAGAACTGGCGCAGCCCGGACCCGGAGCAGCGCGGCGAGCTGGACCTCGTCCTGAGGCACCGGCGTGACCTGGTCATCTGCGAGGTCAAGACGCGGACGGGCGCCGCACTCGCGCATCCGGCGGAGGCGGTGACCGAGGAGAAGACGGCTCGCCTGCGCCGCCTCGCCATCGTGTGGCTCCGCAGCGCACGACCTCCGCATCGGTCCGTCCCCAGGCACTCCTTGCTGCGCATCGACGTCGTCGCGGTGCGCCTGGGCCCGCAGGAGCCCTTCCCGCTGCTCTCGATCGAGCATCTCCGGGGCGTGGCCTGATGGCCGGGTACGGTCGAGCGGCGGCGGTCGCCCTGCGCGGCCTTGCGGGCGTCATCGTGCAGGCCGAGGCCGTGCTGACCGCCGGGCTATCCCGCTTCAGCCTCATCGGCCTGCCGGACGCCGGTCTCACCGAGTCCAAAGATCGCGTGCGAGCCGCGGTGATCAATAGCCAAATCACCTGGCCGCAGGCATCCCTCACGGTCTCGCTCGCCCCCGCCTCGATCCGCAAACAGGGCAGCAGCTTCGACCTGGCGATCGCCATCGCGGTGCTGCGCGCCGAGGGCAAGGTGCGTCCAGTCGATGCGGACGAGACGGTCTTCATCGCCGAACTGGGCCTCGACGGTTCACTGCGCCCTGTTCGCGGCGTGCTGCCGTCAGTCCTGGCCGCCGCGCGGGCCGGCTTCTCGGCCGTCTGCGTCGCCGAGGCCAACGTCGCCGAATCTGAGCAGGTCACCGGCATCAAGTCCATCGGCGTACGCACGTTGCGCCAGGCAGTCGCGTACGCCAACGGCGAGCCGATACCCGAGGAGCCCGAGCCGGTGCTCGTCCGCACCGAACAACCGCCGTCACCGCCTGAGCCGGACCCGAACGCACCCGACATGGCCGACGTGCTCGGCCAATTCGAGGCCCGCCTCGCCCTGGAGGTGAGCGCGACGGGCGGCCACCACCTGTTCCTCTGCGGCGCACCAGGTTCCGGAAAGACGATGCTCGCCGAACGGCTGCCCGGCCTGCTGCCGCCGCTGGACGAGCGTGCCGCGCTGGAGGTGACCGCCGTGCACTCGGTGGCGGGCACGCTGCACCCGGCAAAACCGCTGGTCACCGAGCCCCCGTTCTGCGCCGTACACCACTCGGCCACCGTGGCGGCGCTGGTCGGCGGCGGCTCGAGCGTGATCCGCCCAGGCGCCGTGTCACGCGCGCACCATGGCGTGCTCTTCCTAGACGAGGCTCCAGAGTTCGGCCGCGTAGCCCTCGACTCACTCCGCGAGCCGATCGAGTCGGGAGAGGTCGTGATCGCGCGGAGCTGCGGCATCGCGACATTCCCGGCAAGATTCCTACTCGTAGCGGCCGCGAATCCATGCCCGTGCGGAAGATCCATGTCGACGCGCGGCGTGTGCACGTGCAGCCCACGCAGCCGCAGCGCGTACCTAGGACGTATCTCGGGCCCGCTGCTGGACCGCATCGACCTGCGCGTAGACGTGTGCCCGGTCGGTCCGGCCGAACTGCTCTCGGCCGCGGCAGGCGGTCAGGCGAGCGAGACGACCGCGCAGGTGGGCCAGCGTGTTCGGCAGGCGCGAGACCGCGCGGCGCAGCGTCTCAGCGAAACGCCGTGGCAGCTCAACGCCCAGGTCCCAGCCCGCTTCCTCAGGGCCAACTGGCCGCTGACGCCGGAGTCGCTCGAGGGCGCCGAACGGGCGCTCCAGGCCGGAGTGCTCACCGCCCGAGGCCTAGACCGCGTCCTGCGCGTCGCCTGGACCCTGGCCGACCTGGCCGGAAGCGACCGCCCCGGCCGCGCCGAGGTCGACACCGCCCTCAGCTTCCGCCTCGCATCCGCCTTCAGCTCGGAGGCGGTCTCGTGAGGGCCTTGCCTGCCTGGCCGGACGTGGCGCATCCGGTCGCGCTCAGCTCGCGCCTCGCATCCGCCTTCAATTCGGCGGCAGCCCCGTGACCATCCTCAACTCTGGAGCCCTCTCATGACCACCTTTCCGATCGACCATGCCGACGAGCGTGCGGTCCGCCTGCTGCTCAGCCGTCTGGTCGAGCCCGACGACCACTTCTTCGCCCAACTCCGTGAATCCGCCGCGTTTTACGGCTCCTGTTCGTCGGCGGAGTTTCTCCGCGCGATCCTGGATGAGGGCTTGCCCCCACCGTGGCCCGCCGAACTCGTCGAACGCCTCGCGGGCCGCCGCGCCGGGATCCAGCTGAAGCTTGCCCAGGCCGACCCCGCCGCCGATCTCCAAGCGGGCGAGGCCGCCGAGGCGCGCTTCCTCATTCCCGGCGACGCGGACTGGCCCTCGGCGCTCGACGACCTGGGCGGACGTGCGCCGTTCGGGGTCTGGATCATCGGCGCGTTCGAGTCGCGGGCTCCGGCTGTCGCCATGGTCGGGGCCCGTGCGTGCACCGGCTACGGCAGCCAGGCCGCAGGTCAGCTGGCTGCCGAGATCGCGCGAGTGGGGACGACCGTCGTGTCCGGCGCCGCCCTCGGGGTCGATGGAGCCGCTCATCGTGGCGCGCTGGCGGTGGGCGGGACCACCGTGGCCGTGCTGGCCTGCGGGATTGATCGGTCGTATCCCGCGTCGCATCGCACGCTGATCGAGGCGATCGGGCAGCGCGGCGCGGTGCTCGCCGAACTGCCGCCTGGTACGTCGCCCACTCGGTTCAGATTTCTGGCTCGGAATCGACTCATCGCGGCCCTGGGGCTCGGTACGGTGGTCGTCGAGGCGGCGAGCCGTAGCGGGTCGCTGGTCACGGCGCGGCTCGCCGCGGAGCTCGGGCGCGCGGTGTTCGCCGTTCCCGGGCCGGTGACGTCCCGTCAGTCCACCGGGACCAACCGGCTTCTGTGCGACGGGGCCATCCCCGCCCTGGACGGGCCGCAGGTGCTCGCGGAGCTCGGAATCGAGTCGGCCGGACCGCCCGAACCGCCCGAATCGGAGCCGCGCCGCGCCGACACCCCGTCAGAAGCAGTGTCGCTCGACCCGCGGACCGTCCTCGTCCGCGAGGCGCTGCCGACCGCTCGTTCGGGCCGTGCGGCGGAGGTGCTCGCTCTCGCCGCCGCGACGGGGCTTGCTCCGCCGCAGGTCCTGGCCTCGCTGGGGCAGCTCGCCGCGTGCGGTCGGGTGGTGAAGACCGGCGGCGGCTGGGCGCTGCGTTGACGGCGTTTCGGCCCGGGGCTGACGCGGTAACCGGATCAGATCACCGGATCGTGTGGAAGGGCGCGTTGGTTACCCGGCGTGTCAGACCCTGTGCGATACGCTCACAGCCAGTCGGTATACCTTTCCGGAACCACCCGTGGCCGCTCGCGTAAAGGTTGAGTAGATCAGGGCTCGACATGTCCAGGAACAGCCAGCAGCGCGGGAGCGCCGTCGTGGAGCAGGCCGAACCCGGCCGCGCCTCCACGGCTGCCTCCGAGGGCAAAGCGGCTGAGCCGGCCCGCCTCCGCCGGGGCCGAAGGTCCGCCGACGGCACCGAGCAAGAGGCCGCGATGGGCGCGGCGGCGATGGCCGATCTGTGGGCCAGGTTCAAGGCGACCGGCGACGCGCGGCTGCGCGAGCAACTGATCCTGCATTACTCGCCGCTGGTCAAGTACGTGGCCGGGCGCGTCTCCGTCGGCCTGGTCGGGTCCATGGAGCACGCCGATTTCGTCTCCTACGGCATCTTCGGGCTCATCGACGCGATCGAGCGCTACGACCCCGAGCGCGCGATCAAGTTCGAGACGTACGCGATCAACCGGATCCGCGGCGCCATCATCGATGAGCTGCGCGCGCTGGACTGGATCCCGCGTTCGCTGCGGCAGAAGGCGCGCGAAATCGAGCAGGCCGTCGTGCGTCTCGAGCACAAGCTCGGCCGCACGCCCTCGGAGCGGCAGATCGCCGCCGAGCTCGATCTGAGCCTCGGCGAGCTGCACCAGATCTTCTCCCGGCTCTCGCTGGTCAACGTGATCGCGCTGGACGAGGTGCTGACCCTGTCCACCGGGGACGGCGGCCGGCTGAGCCTGATGGAGACGCTCGAGGACGTTTCCGCGGAGAACCCGGTCGAGGTCGCCGAGAACCGGGAGACGCGGCATCTGCTGGCCAGAGCCGTCAACACATTGCCGGACCGAGAGAAGACCGTGGTAACCCTCTATTACTTCGAGGGCATGACGCTCGGCGAGATCGGGCAGGTGCTCGGGGTCACCGAGAGCCGGGTCTGCCAGATCCACGCGAAGGCCGTGCTCACATTGCGCACCCGGCTGGCCGAACTTCGGTGATGCGGTCCCGCCGGGCCCCCGCGTCGTCTACGCTGAGCCTGTGCCGAGGATCAAAGCAGCGACCGTCGCCGAGCATCGGAGTATGCAGCGCGCGGCCCTGTTGGATGCGGCCAGGGACCTGCTCGCACAGGGCGGGATCTCGGCCGTGACCTTCTCCGCGATGGCGGAACGGGCCGGCCTCGCGCGTTCCTCGGTCTACGAGTACTTCAAGACCAAGGGCGACGTGGTCGAGGCGCTGGCCGTCGAGGACTTCCCGGCGGCCGTGAACGACATCAGGGGTGTGATGCTCGCGCAGCCCACCCCCGAGCGCCAGATCGCCGCCTACGTGCGCCGACAGCTCGAGCTGGTGTCGCAGCCGGGCCACCGCAACCTGCTCGCGCTCTCCGCGCTCGAGCTCGACGGCACGGCCAGGGACCGGATACGGAGCGCGCACAGCCTCCTGGTCGATCTCGTCGTGGGCGCGCTGCGCAGACTCGGCCACTCGGACGCGCGGGCCACGGCAGCCGCGCTGCAGGGCGCGATCGACGGCGCGGCCAAGCGAATCGACGCGGGCGCCGACCCCAACGCCACCATCGAGGCCACCTTGACGCTGATCCTGTTCGGTGTGCGCGGAGCCCGACGCCGCCTGTCCTGACGCCGGCTCGAATCGGGCCGTTGGGCACTCATCGAGGCCACCCTGACACTGATTCTCTTCGGAGTGTGTGGAGCCCGGCGCCGCCTGTCCTGAGGTCATCCGGTCTGAGCTCATGCGGTCAGCCCGGAATGGGATGAAGGGCACCTTCATCACAGCCGGCTGCTAAGAATCGGGCAGCGTAGCGGCGTTTTCGGCGCATAGAACGAGCCGCTCGGCGCACGGTGGATTCATGCGTATCTTGATCACCTTCATCACAGTGCTGGCCTCGGCGATCGCGGCCGTCTTGAGTAGCGGCGGCGCGGCGCTGGCCGCTGATCCGCCCTGCAAGCCGACGAAGAACGACACGATCTGGACGTGGCCGCTGTCCGGGGCGTGGACAAGAGCCGGGCCGACGATTCTCAGGGCGTTCGAGCCGCCGCGGCATCGCTGGGACCCGGGGCACCGCGGCATCGATCTCGCGGGGTACGCCGGGGACCCGGTGCTCGCCGCCGGGCCTGGAGTCGTGGTCTACGCCGGGCGGCTCGTCGACCGCGGGGTGGTGGTCATCGGGCACGGTGTCATCCGAACCAGCTACGAACCCGTCGAGGCCGCGCTTCCGGTCGGGACCCCGGTCTCGCTCGGCGAGCGAATCGGCACGCTCGACCTCGGGCACTGCGCCTCCGCCGCCTGCCTGCACTGGGGGCTGCTCACCGGACACGGGCACGGCACGACGTACTTCGACCCGCTTCTTCTCCTCGGCTGCGGGCGGATCCGCCTGGAACCGGTCAAGGCCGCTCCCTGAAGACGTTAGAATGTCCTCGCAGTACAAACCAGAACCCAGGTCCTCCACTCCCCGGCCCCTTCAGGCCGGTGGGGCGCGCGGACCGAATTCGCGTGTCCACGGCCGGGTCCAGCAACGGACTTGACCGGCGGTTGCACGGTTCCGCCTCGACCCGCCCCGCGGGTACGGCGCGGCGCGACCGCCCGCCCGGGCACCAGGGCGAAGAACTCACGGACCTCCGGGTCCGCCGAGCTTTCGCGGACAAACCGGAAACGAACTACGAGGAGGACACGGCAATGGCCGTCGTCACCATGCGCCAGCTCCTGGAGAGCGGCGTCCACTTCGGACACCAGACCCGTCGCTGGAACCCGAAGATGAAGCGCTTCATCCTGACGGAGCGCAACGGCACCTACATCATCGACCTGCAGCAGTCGCTGTCCTACATCGACCGCGCCTACGAGTTCATCAAGGCCACGGTCCAGCACGGCGGCACGGTCCTGTTCGTGGGTACCAAGAAGCAGGCCCAGGAAGCCGTCGCCGAGCAGGCCGCGCGCGTCGGCATGCCCTACGTCAACCAGCGTTGGCTGGGTGGCATGCTCACCAACTTCTCCACCGTCTACAAGCGGCTGCAGCGGCTCAAGGAACTCGAGCTCATCGACTTCGACGACGTCGCCGCGTCCGGCATGACCAAGAAGGAACTGCTGGTCCTGCGCCGCGAGAAGGACAAGCTGACGAAGACCCTCGGCGGCATCCGGGACATGCAGAAGGTGCCCTCCGCGGTGTGGATCATCGACACCAAGAAGGAGCACATCGCCGTCGGCGAGGCGCGCAAGCTGCGCATCCCGGTGATCGCGATCCTGGACACCAACTGCGACCCGGACGAGGTCGACTACAAGATCCCGGGCAACGACGACGCGATCCGCTCGGTCGCGCTGCTCACCCGCGTCGTGGCCGACGCCGTGGCCGAGGGCCTGGTCGCCCGCTCCGGCCAGCAGGCCACCGCGACCGAGGGTGCCGAGGCCGGCGCCGGCGAGCCGCTCGCCGAGTGGGAGAAGGACCTGCTGGTCGGCGACGCCGCTCCGGTTGTCGAGACCGAGGCCCCCGCCGCCGCCGAGGCCCCGGCCGCCGACGCCGCTCCCGTTGACGCCGCGCCGGTCGCCGAGGTCGAGGCTCCCGCCGAGGCCGCGCCGGTCGCCGAGACCCAGGTCGAGGCTCCCGCCGCCGAGGCGGTCGCGACCGAGACCCCGGCCGAGCAGGCCTGATTTCCGCTCCGCGAGATTTAGGGGATTACCGCATCATGGCGAACTACACCGCCGCCGACATCAAGAAGCTGCGGGAGCTCACCGCGGCCGGCATGCTCGACTGCAAGAAGGCGCTCGAGGAGACCGACGGCGACTTCGAGAAGGCCGTCGAGTACCTGCGGGTCAAGGGCCTCAAGGGCGTCACCAAGCGTGAGGGTCGGACCGCCACCAACGGCCTGGTCACCGCGCAGATCGCGGCCGACGGCAGCAACGGCACCCTGCTCGAGCTCGCCTGCGAGACCGACTTCGTCGCCAAGGGCGACCGGTTCCAGCAGGTGGCCGCCGAGCTGCTCGCGCACGTCGTGGCCACCGGCCCGGCCGAGGTCCCGGCGCTGCTCGCGACCACGTTCCCGACCAGCGGCCAGACCGTCCAGGAGTTCGTGGACGCGGCGAACGCGACGCTCGGCGAGAAGATCGAGCTGCGTCGCACCGCCACCTTCGAGGGCGGCTACGTCGCGGCCTACCTGCACAAGACCTCGCCGGACCTGCCGGCCCAGGTCGGCGTGCTGGTCCAGCTGGACAAGCAGGACGTGCAGACCGCGAAGGACGTGGCCCAGCACATCGCCGCGTTCGCCCCGCTCTACCTGAGCCGCGACGAGGTTCCGACCGAGGTCGTGGACAAGGAGCGGCGCCTGGCCGAGGAGACCTCCCGCGAGGAGGGCAAGCCGGAGGCCGCGCTGCCGAAGATCGTCGAGGGCCGGGTCAACGGGTTCTTCAAGGACAACGTCGTGGTCGAGCAGGCCTTCGCGAAGGATCCGAAGAAGACCGTCGCCAAGGTCCTCGAGGAGGCCGGCGTCACGCTCCAGGCCTTCGCCCGCTTCCGCGTCGGGGCCTGATCCGAGCAACGAGGGGCGGTTCCGTGTGAGAGGTAGCAGCCGCTACACCCCACACGGAACCGCCCTTCCGTGCGAACAGCCGTAAAACCCAGCCAGGAGGTCGAGCCGTGCCGGAACAACTCAACAAGGCCCCGTACAAGCGTGTCCTGCTGAAGCTGTCCGGGGAGGTCTTCGGCGGCGGCCGGGTGGGTGTCGACCCGGACGTGGTGCAGTCGATCGCCCGGCAGATCGCCGACGCGCAGCGGGCCACCGGCACGCAGATCGCCGTCGTGGTCGGCGGCGGCAACTTCTTCCGCGGCGCCGAGCTCAAGATCCGCGGCATGGAGCAGGCCCGCGGTGACTACATGGGCATGCTCGGCACCGTGATGAACTGCCTGGCCCTGCAGGACTTCCTGGAGAAGCAGGGCGTGGAGACGCGGGTGCAGACCGCGATCACGATGGCCCAGGTCGCCGAGCCCTACATCCCGCGCAAGGCGATCCGGCACCTGGAGAAGGGCCGCGTGGTGATCTTCGGCGCGGGCGCCGGAATGCCGTTCTTCACCACCGACACCACGGCCGCGCAGCGCGCGCTGGAGATCGGCGCCGAGGTGGTGCTGGTGGCCAAGCAGGGCGTGGACGGCATTTACGACTCGGACCCGAACAAGAACCCGGACGCGTACCGCTTCGACGTGATCGACCCGCGCGAGTTCCTGGTCCGCGACCTGAAGGTGATCGACGCCGCGGCGATCTCGCTGTGCGGGGACAACAAGCTGCCGCTGCTCGCCTTCGGCCTGGAGATCGAGGGCAACATCGGCCGGGCCATCGCCGGGGAGAAGATCGGTACCCTGGTGAGCCGTGTCGACGACGCCGACGAGCAGTAGCGTGAGCCCTGCAGCACCCCGCGACGGTCGGCAACGGCCGCCGCGCTCGACCGCAGCCGTAGTAGCCCGATAAGAACCGATGTAGGGAGCCGTGATGATCGACGAAACCCTCCTCGAGGCCGAGGAGAAGATGGACAAGGCCGTGTCCGTGGCCAAGGAGGACTTCGCCGGCATCCGCACCGGCCGGGCCACCCCGTCCATGTTCAACAAGATCGTGGTGGACTACTACGGCACGATGACGCCGGTCCCGCAGATGGCGTCGATCCAGGCGCCGGAGCCCCGGATGGCCGTGATCACGCCCTACGACAAGACCTCGCTGGCCGCCATGGAGAAGGCCATTCGCGACTCGGACCTGGGCGTGAACCCGTCCAACGACGGCAGCATCATCCGGGTGATCTTCCCGCAGCTGACCGAGGAACGCCGCCGGGACTACATCAAGCTGGCCAAGTCCAAGGGCGAGGACGCGAAGGTCTCGGTGCGCAGCGTCCGCCGGCACGCCAAGGAGGCCATCGACAAGCTGGTCAAGGACGGCGACGTCGGCGAGGATGACGGGCGGCGCGCGGAGAAGGAGCTCGACGACCTGACCGCGAAGCACACCGCGCAGATCGACGAGCTGCTCAAGCACAAGGAATCGGAGCTGCTCGAGGTCTGAGGACCTCAAGCGGTGGAGTCGTCACGAGCGCCCCGGCCGAGGTCTTGAACGCCTCGCCGGTGTAGCCTCTCAGCGGCGGCGGTCCGTGATCACGGCGGTGACGACGGAGGCCGCGGACCGTGGCGTGGGTGAAGGAGAAGGTGGGCGGGCGGATGACGAATGCCGTTAAACGGGGGCAGAGGGAGCAGTCCGTGCCGGATCCCACGTCGTCCACCACCAAGCGGAGGGAGCAGTCCGTGGCGGAGCCCAAGGCCACGGGCAAGGCTGGACGCAACCTCCCGGTGGCCACCGCGGTCGGCCTTGGCCTCGGGGTGGTGATCGTCGCCTCGCTGCTGGTGGTCAAGGTCGCCTTCCTGGTCGTGGTCGCGGTGGCCATGATGTTCGCGCTGCGCGAGATCGCGGTGGCGCTGAAGGAGCGTGGCATCGTGCTCCCGCTCGTGCCCGCCTGGGTGGGCGGTCTCGGCACGCTGGCCGCCGCGTACTTCTCCGGCGAGGGCGCGATGGCCGCGGTGCTGGCGCTCACGGCCGTGGCGATCCTGGTCTGGCGGCTGGCCGACGGCGCCGAGGGCTACCTGCGCGACGTGACCTCCGGCATCTTCGCGGTGGTCTACGTCCCGTTCCTGGCCGGGTTCGCCGCGCTGCTCACCGCCGAGGACCAGGGCGCCCAGCGGGTGCTGCTGTTCCTGATCCTGGTGGCCTGCAACGACACCGGCGGGTACGCGGCCGGCGTGCTGACCGGGCGTCACCCGCTGGCGCCGAAGATCTCGCCGAAGAAGTCCTGGGAGGGACTGGTCGGCTCGGTCATCACGGCCGGGGCCGCGGGCGCGCTGGGTCTGCACTTCATGCTGCACGGCCAGTACTGGCAGGGCGCGGTGACCGGGGTCGCGGTCGTGGCCAGCGCCACGCTCGGCGACCTGTGCGAGTCGATGATCAAGCGCGATCTCGGCATCAAGGACATGGGGAACCTGCTGCCGGGCCACGGCGGCATCATGGACCGCCTCGATTCGCTGCTGCCCACCGCTCCGGTCGTCTATCTGCTGTTCTCGGTCTTCCTCAAGCACTGAGCGACAGGTTCCGGGCACCCCGCGGGGGATGGGACAATAGACGGATGAGCGCACAACTGCCGGGGGTGCTGGTCTTCGAGGCCCCGCGCCGGGGGAAGCCCCCGCGTCACCTCGCCGACCTTTCCCTCGCTGAGCGCAAGCAGGTGCTGACGGACGTCGGTCTGCCCGGCTTCCGCGCCGCGCAGCTGTCCAAGCACTACTTCGACCGGCTCGAGGACGACCCTCAGGCGTGGACCGACATCCCGTCAGCGCAGCGCGAGCAGTTGCAGCAGGCCATGCTGCCCACACTGATGACGCCGGTCCGCGAGCTGACGGCCGATAAGGGCACCACGCGTAAGACGCTGTGGAAGCTGCACGACGGCGCGCTCGTCGAGTCGGTGCTGATGCGCTATCCCGACCGCACCACGATGTGCGTCTCCTCGCAGGCCGGTTGCGGCATGAACTGCCCGTTCTGCGCCACCGGACAGGCGGGTCTGACCCGCAACATGTCCACCGCCGAGATCGTCGAGCAGGTCGTGGCCGGGGCCCGGACGCTGGCCCGCGGCGAGGTGCCAGGCGGCCCGGGGCGCGTGTCCAACGTCGTGTTCATGGGCATGGGCGAGCCGCTCGCGAACTACAACGCGGTGATCAACGCCGTGCGCCGGATGGTCGACCCGGCGCCGGAGGGGCTTGGCCTGTCCCAGCGGCACATCACCGTCTCCACGGTCGGCCTGGTCCCGGCGATCGAGAAGCTCACCGAGGAGCAGCTCAGCGTGACCCTGGCCGTCTCCCTGCACGCGCCGGACGACGAGCTGCGTGACGAACTCGTGCCGGTCAACACCCGCTGGAAGGTCGGCGAGGTGCTCGGCGCCGCGTGGGACTACGCCGGGCAGACCGGGCGCCGTGTCTCCATCGAGTACGCGCTGATCAAGGACATCAACGACCAGGCCTGGCGGGCCGACCTGCTCGGCAAGCGGCTCAAGGGCAAGCTCGCGCACGTCAACCTGATCCCGCTGAACCCGACGCCGGGCTCGAAGTGGACCGCCTCCCGGCCCGAGGACGAGGCCGCCTTCGTGCGCACGCTCCAGGCGCACGGCGTGCCGGTGACCGTGCGCGACACGCGCGGCCGGGAGATCGACGGCGCCTGCGGCCAGCTCGCCGCGCACGAGGACTGAGCCCGTGGCACAGCAGATCCGGCACATCGTCTGGGACTGGAACGGCACTCTCTTCGACGACCAGCCGCTGGTCACGCGCTCGACGAACGCCTCGCTGAGCGCTGTGGGCTTCGCCGTCCTCGCCGCCGACCAGTACCAGGACCTCTACCGGCGTCCGCTGCAGGACTTCTACCTCGCGATGGTCGGCCGGGAGTTCAGCGCGCCGGAGTGGGAGCTGGTCGAGGCGGCCTTCAGCAGCACGTACTCCGAGGGGATGCACACCTGCGGCCTCACCGCCGACGCGCTGGCCGCCCTCGACTCCTGGGCGCCGCGCCCGCAGTCGCTGCTGTCGATGTACGACCACGACAGGCTGGTCCCGCTCGTCGACGCGTTCGGGCTCGGTGCGCGGCTGGCCCGGGTGGACGGACGTCCGCCCGCCCTCGACTACGGCCCGAAGACGAAGTACCTGGCCGCGCACCTGACGCACCTTCAGGCCGGCGATCCGGACCTGGTCGCCTCGGAGGTCGCCCTGGTCGGCGACTGCGTGGACGACGCGATGGCCGCGCTCGAGGTCGGCGCGACCGCGGTCCTCTACACCGGCGGTTCGTCCAGTCGGCGGAACCTGGAGGCCGCTGGGCTCGGCGTGCCGGTGGTGGATTCCCTCACTGAGGCTGTGGCGCTGCTTCGCGACGGTCGAGCCTGGCCGTGAACCGGCTGAACCGGCCGTAGAGCTCGGTCGAGCGTGCGCTGCTGAGCACCGCGGTGAGTGCGATCAATACGACTACCGTGATGGCGGATGCCGAGATCCAGTGACCCTCGGAGTGCCGGAGCGCGAGCTCGAGCGGCGCGTTCTTCGGCAGCGCGTCTGCGAGCAGCCGGTGCAGCCCGAGGAGTAGGGCCACGCCGATGACGGCCCCGAGTAGGGGGTACGCGAGCTGCCTGCTGATCGAGGTCGCCGCCGCGCTGCGCGTGTTGATCCGCGCCTGACGCAGCGCCAGGGCCGTTTCCCGACGCCGGACGCCGAGCGGCACCGCGCTCGCCCACCACAGCGGCAGCGCGGGCGCCGAGAGGCACAGCAGGCTCAGCACCGTCACCCCGGGTACGCGGTCGGCGGCCAGGCCGATCGTCAGCGGCACGGCGAGATACCCGCAGGCCACGGCGACGCCGCCGAGCACGCGGCGGTCTCGGCGATCCAGCGGCGGCAGGAAGCGCCAGGCCAGCCAGAACAGCGTGGGCAGCCGGGAGCTCTCGGGCTCCGCCTCGATCCGCGCGTTCGTCGGGCTCACCGGGCCGGTCCCAGCGGCAGGCCGAAGGCGGCGACGCCCTCGCCGCTCGCGGCCAGCAGCGGCACGGCCGCCGGCGGCGGGCTCGCGGGCTGGGTGTCGGTGCGTCCGTCGGCGAGCTTGATCGTGCGGCTGAAGTAAGCGGCCGTCATCGGGTCGCGGGTGAAGACCACGATCGCGGTGCCGTGGGATACCGAAATTGATCTTAGGATCCGGGCCGTGGACTCGGCGGTCTGCACGGCCAGGCCCATCAGCGGCTCGTCGGCCAGCAGCACGACCGGGTCGCCGACCAGCGCGCGAGCCAGCGCGGCGCGGCGCAGCACCGGCTTGGTCAGCCCGGCGGCGAGGCTCGCGGCGTAATCCTCTATCTCGAACCGCTCCAGCCAGATCCGGCTGCGCGCTATCGCAAGGGAGCGGTTCATCCCGGCCAGTCGCAGCGGCAGCGCGACGTTCTCGGCGATGCTGAGTTCCGGCAGCATCCGGCAGTCCTGCGGGAGCACGCCGAACTGACGGCGGAACAGGGATTGGCGCTGGTCGGGCGGGAGCGCGTGCAGCGGATGGCCGTTCGCCCAGAGGCTGCCGGCAGCCGGCTCCAACATGCCGCAGAGCAGGGCGAGCAGCGCCGACTTGCCCGCACCGGCCTCGCCGAGCACGGCCACCGCCTCGCGCTCGCCGACGGCGAGATGGGCCCCGCGCAGCACGGAGCCGTCGGCCGGGAATTTGAGGCCGACGGCGTTGAGGACAGGATTGTCCGAGGGAAGGCTCACCCTCCCATGCTGCCCGAGCCGCGGGCACCCTTCCACCCGATTCGCTCCGAATTCATCCGATCTGACGATCTTCAGCCCTGGCGAACCGGGCGCGCGTTCAGGCTCCCAGGAAGCGGCCGAACAGCGCGGCCCGGCGCGAGGGGCGGCCGGTGTGCGCCTCCTCGGCGTCCGCGCCGTCCATCACCCGCAGGCCCAGATTCGCGCCGATCCAGCGGAAGGGCTCGAACTCCCACTTGGGCGAACGGTGCCCGACCCACGGAAGGGCCGTCAACTCCGTCCGCTTGCCGCGGATCAGGTCCGCCAACGTGCGCCCGGCCAGGTTAGCCGCGCCGACCCCGTCACCCACATAGCCCCCGGCCCAGGCCAGTTTGGCCGCCCGGTCGAGGCCGACGGAGGCGAACCAGTCGCGCGGCACGCCGAGCGCACCGCCCCAGGTTCGGGCCACCGGCACGTCGCGCAGCACCGGGAACATCGCATCGAGCACCCGCTTGAGCTCGGCATGCACCCGGGCGTGGCTGTCGTACTCCGGCCGGATCGAGGAGCCGAAGTGGTACGGCGCGCCCCGGCCGCCGAAGGCGAAGCGTCCGTCCGCGGTGCGCTGGCCGTAGATGATCAGGTGGCGGCCGTCGGAGAAGGTTTGACGCCTGGTCAGGCCGATCTCGGCCCACTGCTCGTCGGTCAGCGGCTCGGTCGCGAGCATCAGCGAGTAGACGGGGGCGATGGCGCGCTTGAAGCCCGCGATCGTCTTCGTGTAGCCCTCGGTGGCGCGCACGACGGTCTCGGCCCTGACGTTTCCGTGCGGGGTGCGGGCCTCGCCGTTCCAGATCGAGGTGACCGGCGTCTGCTCGTAGATCTCGACACCCATCCGCTCGACGACGTCCGCCAGTCCCCGGACCAGCCGCGCGGGCTGGATCGCGGCGCAGTGCGGGGTGTACGTCGCGCCGAGCACGTCGGTCGCGTTGAGCTCGGCCCGCGCCTCGTCGGCCGTCAGCAGCCGGTGGTCCTCCTCGCCGAAGCCGTACTCGCGGAAATCGGCGATCTCCTCGCGCGCCCGCTCGAGCTGGACCGGGGTGCGGGCCAGGATGAGCGTGCCGCCCTTGGCGTAGTCGCAGTCGATGCCCTCCGCCGCGGCGACCGCGCCGACCTCGTCCACGGTCTCATTCAGCTTGCGCTGCAGGTCAATCGCCGCGTCACGGGACCCGGCGACCTTCGCGACCTTGCCCAGGCTGGAGGGGAACAGCGCCGAGCACCAGCCGCCGTTGCGGCCGGAGGCGCCGAAGCCGGCGTATTCGGATTCGAGGATGACGATGCGGGCTGATGGGTCGGCCTTCTTGAGGTAGTAGGCCGTCCACAGGCCGGTGTATCCGGCCCCGACGATGGTGATGTCCGCTTCGCGGGTCCCGGGCAGCGCAGGGCGCGGGGTGACGGGTTGCGGCAGGGCATCGTGCCAGAAGCTCGGGCCGTTCACAGCTATGCCTTCCAGCGGTGGACATAGTCGGGTATGCGGGCGTACTCCGGCTTGAGATCGTCGGCGGGAATGGGCTCGCCCCATTGAGTTTGCAAGGGCACGCGACCAGCCCAGACCGGAAGTTCCACGTCAGCCGCGTCGTCGTCCGGGCCGTCCGCGTTGATCTTCACCGAGCACTCGTCGAGGGGCAGTTCGAGCACTGCCGTCGCCTTGAGTTCCTGTACGGACGGCTCGCGGATCTCCGGCCAACGCTCCGGCATCAGGTGCTCGCTGATCAGGCGCAGGCCGCGCTCCTTGGCCTTGCCGTGCAGCACGTTGCAGTGCCCGAGCACCATGACGCTGCGGTAGTTCATCGAGGACTCGAAGGCCGAGCGGGCCAGCACGAGCCCGTCGAGCAGCGTCACCGTGGCGCAGACCGGGACGCCCGCGGCGCACAGCCGGAACAGCCGGCTGGCCGTCGAGCCGTGCATCAGCAGGGACTCGCCGTCCCGCGCGTACGCCACCGGGAGCGCGTACGGCTGACCGGTCTCGTCGGCCAGCGCGAGGTGGCCGAGCAGCCCGGCGTCGAGGATCTGATGCAGCGTCGAACGATCCTTGACGGCGAGTTCGGGGATACGGCGAACCCGGGTTCGCTCGGTGGAACCCGGGTTCGCGAGCAGTGCTTCCATGACAGACGTACGCTTCGCGGCTAGAGCCTCGTCCATGCCTCGGTGAGCACCGAGCGCAGGATCTGCTCGATCTCGTCGAACTGCTGCTGGTCGGCGATCAGCGGCGGCGCGAGCTGCACGACCGGGTCGCCGCGGTCGTCGGCGCGGCAGTACAGGCCGGCGTCGAACAGCGCCGTCGACAGGAAGCCGCGCAGCAGGCGCTCGGACTCGTCGTCGTCGAACGTGGTCTTGGTGGCCTTGTCCTTGACGAGCTCGATGCCGTAGAAGTACCCGTCGCCGCGCACGTCGCCGACGATCGGCAGGTCGCCCAGCTTCTCGAGCGTGGCCCGGAAGGCGCCCTCGTTCTTCAGGACCTGCTCGTTGAGGCCCTCGCGCTCGAAGATGTCCAGGTTCGCCATGGCGACCGCCGCGGAGACCGGGTGGCCGCCGAAGGTGTAGCCGTGCGGGAAGTAGTTGTCACCCTGGTAGAACGGCGCGGCGATGCGGTCGGAGATGATCGCGGCGCCGATCGGGGAGTAGCCCGAGGTCATGCCCTTGGCGCAGGTGATGATGTCCGGGACGTAGTCGAACTTGTCGCAGGCGAACATTGTGCCGAGGCGGCCGAAGGCGCAGATGACCTCGTCCGAGACGAGCAGCACGTCGTACTTGTCGCAGATCTCGCGCAGCCGCCGGAAGTACCCGGGCGGCGGCGGGAAGCAGCCGCCGGAGTTCTGCACCGGCTCGACGAACACGGCCGCGACGGTGTCCGGGCCCTCGGCCAGGATCGTCGACTCGACCTGGTCGGCGGCCCAGCGGCCGAAGCGCTCGAGGTCCTGGCCGAGCTCGGGGACGCCGGAGATCTCCTCGGCGCGGTAGAAGTTCGTGTTCGGCACCTTGTGCGCGCCCGGGACCAGCGGCTCGAAGTACTTCTTGGCGTCCGGGATGCCGGTGATCGACAGGGCGCCGTGCGGGGTGCCGTGGTAGGCGATCGCGCGGCTGATCACCTTGTGCTTCATCGGCTTGCCGACCAGCTTGAAGTACTGCTTGGCCAGCTTCCAGGCGGTCTCGACCGCCTCGCCGCCGCCGGTGGTGAAGAAGACCTTGTTCAGGTCGCCCGGCGCGTACGAGGCGAGCCGGTCGGCCAGGTCGATCGCGTTCGGGTGCGCGTAGGACCAGACCGGGAAGAACGCCAGCTCCTTGGCCTGCTTCGCGGCGGCCTCGGCGAGTTCGGCCCGGCCGTGCCCGGCCTGGACGACGAACAGGCCCGCGAGGCCGTCGAGGTACCTGCGGCCGTTGGAGTCCCAGATGTATGCGCCCTCGCCCTTGACGATCGTGGGCACGGGGTTGTCCTTATAGGAGGACATCCGGGTGAAGTGCATCCAGAGATGGTCGTAGGCCCGGCTGTCGCTGTTCACGGCGGCGCTGTCTGTCATCGCGTACCCCAGGTGTAGGTCTGTTTGTGCAGTTTCAGGTAGACGAAACTCTCGGTGCTGCGTACCTGCGGGATCGCCCGGATCCGCTTGTTGATGATGTACAGGAGCTGATCGTCGTCCTCGGCGACCACCTCCGCCATCAGGTCGAAGGAGCCCGCGGTGGCGACCACGTAGGCGACCTCTTCCATGGCGCTGAGCGTCTCGGCGACCGGCTCTATGTCACCTTCGCACCGAATGCCGATCATCGCCTGCCGGTTGAAGCCGACGGTGAGCGGGTCGGTGACCGCCACCACCTGCATCACCTCGGAGTCCAGCAGCCGCTGCACCCGCTGGCGCACCGCGGCCTCGGACAGTCCCACGGCCTTGGCGATCGTGGCGTAGGACCGTCGGCCGTCCTGCTGGAGCTGCTCGATGATCGCCTTGGACACCGGGTCCAAGGACGCTCCCGGGTTCCTGCGCCGGGCCGCGCCTTCGATCGACACGTCATTCATCATGGGTGCTGTTCCCGTCGTTTGGCAAGGACGATCCGATGGATTTCGTGTTTCGTGGCCATCATCACTGCGGAATCCATAGGTTCGGAGGCCTCGCCGAGTATCGATATTCGGACTAGAGTCTGTCGCAGAGCGACGTCACGACCACATCAGGAGAGTTGTATGGAGCCCCGCGTCCTGCGCAACATCGTCGGCGGCAAGCCGGTCGACACCGCCGGCGGCCGGACCAGCGAGATCATCGACCCGGCCACCGAACAGGTGATCGCCCTGGCCCCGGTTTCCAGTGCCGAGGACGTCGAGCACGCGCTGCGCACCGCCGCAGAGGCCTTCAAGGACTGGCGCCGCAGCACGCCAGCCGTGCGCCAGTTGGCCCTGCTGAAGCTCGCCGACGCGGTGGAGGCGCGGGCCGACGAGTTCGCCGCCGTCGAGTCGAAGAACACCGGCAAGCCGCTCGGGCTGACCCGGAGCGAGGAGCTGGTGCCGATCGTGGACCAGCTGCGCTTCTTCGCCGGCGCCGCGCGGCTGCTCGAGGGCAGGGCCTCGGGCGAGTACATGGACGGACACACCTCCTCGATCCGGCGCGAGCCCGTGGGCGTGTGCGCCCAGGTCACGCCTTGGAACTACCCGCTGCTGATGGCGATCTGGAAGATCGCCCCCGCGCTCGCGGCCGGCAACACCGTGGTGCTCAAGCCCTCGGACACCACGCCGATGTCCACGCTGCTGCTCGCCGAGGTCGCCCAGGAATTCTTCCCTGCCGGCGTGTTCAACGTCGTGTGCGGCGACCGGGACACCGGCCGTGCGCTGGTGGAGAGCAAGATCCCGGCGATGGCCAGCATCACCGGATCCGTCCGCGCGGGCATGGAGGTCGCGGCGTCCGCGGCCAAGGACGTCAAGCGCGTGCACCTCGAGCTCGGCGGCAAGGCCCCCTGCATCGTGTTCGAAGACGCCGACCTGGACGCGGCGGTCGAGGGCATCAGCGTCGGCGGCTACTTCAACGCGGGCCAGGACTGCACCGCGGCCACCCGGGTGCTGGTGCACGAGAGCGTGTACGAGGCCTTCGTCGAGAAGCTCACCGCCGCCGCGGCCGAGACCAAGACCGGCCTGCCGGACGACGAGGACGTGCTCTACGGCCCGCTCAACAACGCCGGCCAGCTCGACCGCGTCCAGGGCTTCATCGCGCGCCTGCCCGAGCACGCCGTGCTCAAGACCGGCGGCCACCGCGTCGGCGAGACCGGCTACTTCTTCGCCCCGACCGTGGTCGCGGACCTGAAGCAGGACGACGAGATCATCCAGAACGAGGTCTTCGGCCCGGTCATCACCGTGCAGAAGTTCAGCGACGACGAGCAGGCGCTCGAGTGGGCCAACGGCGTCGAGTACGGTCTCGCGTCCTCGGTGTGGACCGCCTCGCACTCGCGCGCGCTGGCCTTCAGCCGCGACCTCGACTTCGGCTGCGTGTGGATCAACACGCACATCCCGCTGGTCGCCGAGATGCCGCACGGCGGCTTCGGGCACTCCGGCTACGGCAAGGACCTGTCGATGTACGGCTTCGAGGACTACACGCGGATCAAGCACGTGATGTCCGCGATCTAGGGCCGACGTAGTCGATGGCCGCTCCCGCTTCAGTGGGGGCGGCCTCGAAGCACCGCCACCCACACCGAATAATCCCCCGCCGACCAGCACCCGCCCTGCTACCCTCGAACCATGATCCAGTCCTGCGCCCAGATGATGCCCCGCTCGCGGGGCTGCTGACGCACGGACCGACCTTAGACCGATCGATCCCGAGGCCCCGAGACGGGGCCTTTCGTGTTTCCGCGGTTCGGTCCCGGCTCGCGACCTCGCCTCTTAGCCGAGACGGAGCAACCACGATGACCGCACCACGGACCTACATCACCACCACGATTCCCTACGTCAACGCGCGGCCGCATCTCGGGTTCGCCCTCGAACTGGTGCAGGCGGACGTTCTCGCGCGGCGGGCCAGGCAGCGCGGGGAGCAGGTGCGTGCCCTGACCGGGACGGACGACAACTCGCTGAAGAACGTGCTGGCGGCGCAGGCGCAGGGCGTGCCGGTGCAAGAGTTCGTCGACCGCAATGCTGCTGCCTTCGCCGCGCTCCGTGAGCCGCTCGCCCTCTCCTTCGACGACTTCATTCGCACGAGCAGCGATCCCCGGCACCGGAGCGGCGTGGAAAAACTCTGGCAGCTCTGCGCCGAGCGTGGCGACCTCTATCGCAAGCATTACGAAGGCCTCTACTGCGTCGGCTGCGAGCAGTTCTACGCGTCCGACGACCTGGGTGACGGGCGCTGTCCCGACCATGGCACCGAGCCGCAGCCCGTCTCAGAGGAGAACTGGTTCTTCCGGCTCTCGCGGTATGCGGCGCAGCTCAGGGAGCTGATCGGCAGCGGTCGACTGCGCATCGAGCCGGCCTCGCGTCGCAACGAGATCCTCTCCCTCATCGACGGCGGCCTGCACGATTTCTCGGTCTCGCGCTCGCGGACCCGCGCACACGGCTGGGGGATTCCGGTGCCGGGCGATCCGTCCCAGGTGGTCTATGTGTGGTGGGATGCGCTGGGCAACTACGTCACCAGCCTCGGCTTCGGCGACGATCACCCGGACTTCGCGACGTGGTGGACCGAGAGCGAGCGGCGGATTCACCTGGTGGGGAAGGGTGTGATCAGGTTCCACGCCGTCTACTGGCCCGCGATGCTGCTCTCCGCCGGGCTGCCGCTTCCCACAGAGATCCTGGTGCACGACTACCTCACCATCGGCGGTCGCAAAATCAGCAAGTCCAGCGGCGTCACGGCCGATCCGACGGAGCTTGTCGAGCAGGTCGGTACGGACGCGGTGCGGTGGTGGCTGCTGCGCGAGGTGCCGCGCGTGGGTGACGCGGACTTCACGCTGGAGCGGCTGGTCGAGCGCGCGAACGCCGAACTGGCCGGGGGAGTGGGAAATCTGGTGCATCGGACGATCACCATGATTCACCGTTACCGGGGTGGGTTGGTGCCAGCCGAAACCAGCGCAGGGCTCGAAGACCTCCGACAGGCCTGCGATCAGGCGCTGTCGGCCATCGACGCGGCCCTGGACGACTTCGACTTCCGGCAGGCGACGTCGGCCGTTTGGCGGATCGTGGATGAGGCCAATCGGGCGATCGACGCGACACGTCCCTGGCAGTTGGCCAAGGAAGGAAAGGACGCCGAGCTCGACGCGGCGCTTGCCGCGCTGCACGCCGCCTGCCTCAGCCTCGCGACGTGCCTCGTCCCGTTCGTGCCGACCGCCGCCGAGCTGATCCGCGTTCAGTGCACGCCCGGTGACGCCGGAGTCCTACCCCAGAGCACTGCGTTGTTCCCCCGGATCGAGCCCTAGAGGTTCCGCACAGCCTCGAGCGCCAGCAGCGCGACGTGCAGTGACAGGCACGACTCCACCGAGTCGAGGTCCACGCCGAGCACTCGCTCGATCCGGTGCAGGCGCTCGTAGAACGAGGGCCGGGACAGGTGCGCAGCGTCCGCCGCGGCGGACTTGTTCCGGCCCTGGTCCAGGTAGATGCCGAGCATGGCGACGAGGTTGGTGCCGCGCTCGGTGTCGTAGGCCAGCAGCGGGCCGAGTTCGCGTTCGACGTACGTCTGCAGCCGGGCGTCGTCCCGCAGCAGGTGAAGCAGGCCCCTGAGGCGCACGTCGACGAGGCGGTGGTACGAGGGGCCGCCGGTCTGGCGGATCGCGGCGTCGGCCACCTGGACCGCTTCGAGCAGCGACCTGCGCGCGTCCCGGACGGCGCCGACCGAGGTGCCTACGGCGATGGCGAAGTCGCCGCCGTCCGGGCCCGCCAGCTTGCGGACCGTGCCGGCGAAGGTCTCCAGCGCCGCGTCTTCGCGGTCCTGCGGGCCGAGCGCCAGCAGCAGCCCGACGGAGTGCTCGTCCACCGCGCCGATCAGCGCCGCGAGCCGCTTGTCGCGCACGGCCGCCGCGGCGTGATCGGTGAGTTCGCGCAGGCGGGACTGGTGCTCGATCGACGAGGCGTGGCCGCGCAGCCGCAGCACGATGCCGACCAGGCGCTTGTCGTCCAGGCGCACGCCGATGGCCCTCGCCCGCAGCGATATCTCCGAGGACGAGTGGGCGTGGTTGAGGATCGCGGTGAGCAGCGTGCGGTGCGTCTGGCGCTCCAGCGACTCCCGGTCACGCTGCATCAGCCGGTTCAGCGCCAGGGTGGCCGCGCCGCGCTCGGCCAGCATGATCAGGCGGCTCGGTGCGGGCGCCGGGATCCCGTCGCAGACCAGCACGAGCCTGCCCCAGTCCTGGCCGCGCGCGCCGACGACCGTGGTCAGCCAGCCGGAGCGCTCGTCGTACGCCGTCCTGGTCGCCGGACGCACCGCCCGCGACCTGCCCTCCCAGCCGTCGAGCAGCGCTTCCTCGGTGGTCGTGGCCGTGTCGTAGACGAGCACCTGGTGCGCCAGGTTCTCCAGCACGACGGGGTGCCCGGCCATCTTCGCGATCTGCCGGACCACCTCGGCCGGCTCCGCGCCCTCGACCGCGAGCTCGGTAAAGGTTTGGTGAACCTCCTCGGAGGCGCGCAGCTCGGCCAGCTGCGCGTCGATGATCCGGGCGTGCACCGCCTCCGTAATGGTGACGAAACGGGTGTCGCGACCGAGCGTGATCACCGGCAGCCGGTGCTTCTCCGCCGCGAGCAGCAGCGGCTTCGGCGGAGCCTGCGGATAGCGTCTGCCCAGCTCCACGACCAGGCCCGCGGCGCCGAGCCCGGCCAGGTCGGCTATGTACTTGGCCAGCGACTCGCGGTCGTCCGGCCAGGCGATGGCGGTGGAAAGCACCAGCTCACCGCCGCGCAGGATCTCGCGGACGTCGGTCAGCTCGGTCACGTGCACCCAGCGCACCCGCCGGTCGAGGCCGGCCATTCCCGCGACCACCCGCGGATTGCCCTGGCGGACGGCGTCGAGGGCGAGGACCTCGGCCACGGTCGGATAACCGGGCAGCAGGGGGGCTCGGGGGTCGGGCTGGCTGGGCAGCGACATCGTCGTCAGGCTTTCGGGTCGGCCGGTCTCCGCCGCGGGGCGAGGTGAGCGGAAGTTCATCCGCCCGATACCCCGAGGTGCGACAGGTTGTCTGGGCAAAGGGATGACGATAGGCACTGTGACAGCTAGACGGCTGGCTGGCAAGGTGGAGGAGAATTCCCGGCAGACGGAGGACTTTGACGATCGTGATCGGAAAGTCATCGAGAATCCGTTGTTCTTACCGAGTTTCCCTACGGAATCCCTTGTAGATGGCTCGGGATTATGTCACGATCCTTCGGTCAGCGCGGCAGCGTGGTCGCCGACGCCGGTGCGCTGGCTTAAGACAATCTGCCAATGCTCGACAGGCTTCGGCGTCAAAGCGTCTGAATGACGTCTGAAGGGCCACATCGATCACGCTCCGGGAGCGCACACTATGCATCAGTACATCGCCGGACGCCGCACGGAGGGCACCGCGGACGACGAGCTCGTCGTCCTCGACCCCGCCACCGGCCGCGCGGTCGCCCGCTCGGTGCACGCGAGCCCGGCCGACGTGGACGCCGCCGTGGCCGCGGCCCGCGAGGCGCTGCCCGGCTGGGCCGGGGCCGCTCCCGTCGAGCGCAGCACCCTGATGCACAAGCTGGCGACGATCCTGGACGCGAAGTCCGCGGAACTCGCCAGGATCGAGACCTCGCAGACCGGCAAGCCGATCCGGCTGACCAGCAACTTCGACGTGCCCGGTACCGTGGACAACGTCGCGTTCTTCGCCGGCGCCGCGCGTCACCTCGAGGGTAAGGCCCAGGCCGAGTACAGCGGCCTGCACGCCTCCTCGATCCGCCGCGAGCCGATCGGCGTCGTCGGCTCCATCGCGCCGTGGAACTACCCGCTGCAGATGGCCGGGTGGAAGATCCTGCCGGCGATCGCCGCAGGCAACACCATCGTGCTCAAGCCCGCCGAGATCACCCCGCTCACCGCGCTGGCCTTCGCCGAGGCCTGCACCGAGGCCGGCATCCCGGACGGCGTGGTCAACGTCGTCAGCGGGCGCGGCCGGATCGCGGGCGAGGCGCTGATCGGGCACCCCGACCTGGACATGGTCTCCTTCACCGGCTCGACCCCCGTCGGCAAGCGGATCGCCGAGATCGCCGCGCAGACCGTCAAGCGCGTGCACCTCGAGCTCGGCGGCAAGGCGCCCTTCGTCGTGTTCGACGACGCGGACCTCGAGGCCGCGATCCACGGAGCCGTCGCCGGCTCGCTGATCAACACCGGCCAGGACTGTACGGCGGCCACCCGTGCGTACGTCCATCGGTCACGCTTCGACGAGTTCGTCGACGGCGTGGCCGAACTTTTTGCCGCGATCAAGCTTGGCGATCCGAACGACCCGGCCACCGACCTCGGCCCGCTCAGCTCGCTGCGTCAGCGCGACGCTGTGGCCGGGTACGTCGAGCGGGCCCGCGGCTACGGCGCCAAGATCGTGGTCGGCGGCGAGTTCCCGGCCGAGCTGCGCGGCACCGAGTTCGAGCCCGGCGCCTACTACCGCCCCACCCTCGTGACCGACGTGAGCCAGGACTCCGAGATCGTGCAGCAGGAGCTGTTCGGCCCGGTGCTGGTCGCGCTGCCCTTCGACTCGGACGACGAGGCGATCCGCCTGGCCAACGACACCCCGTTCGGCCTCGCCGCCTCCGCGTGGACCAAGGACCTGGTCCGCGCGCATCGGGCCAGCCGGGAGCTCCAGGCCGGCTGCGTGTGGATCAACGACCACATCCCGATCATCAGCGAGATGCCGCACGGAGGCTACAAGCAGTCCGGCTACGGCAAGGACATGTCGTCGTACTCATTGGAGGAGTACACGCAGGTCAAGCACGTCATGCACGACATCACCGGGATCGCCCGCAAGGACTGGCACCGGACGATCTTCGCGTCGTAACGATTCGACCACTTCGCTCCTCGATACACGGATATGTAGCTAAAGTTCGATAATTCCTTCTTGGCAAGAAAGGCCCCTGATGGCTGATCGTATGCAGGACGACATGGCCGCGGCCGCGGCCGCGGGTTCGATGCGCCGTTCCTCCGCCACCTACGCGATGTCCCGCAGAGCTCTCCTCATGAGGGGTTCCGCGCTGGGCGCTCTGGGTATAGCCGGCGCGGGAGTGCTGTCCGCGTGCGGCACCTCGCCGAAGGTCGCGGTCGTCCCCGCCGCCGAGGCCACCGGGCACGCCGGCACCGACTACTCGGCCACCGAGAAGACCGTCAACTTCCATAACTGGGGCTCGTACATCGACATCGCGTCGAGCTCGAACACGAGCGACCACCCCACCCTCGACGCCTTCACCAAGCAGTACGGCATCAAGGTCAACTACGTCGAGGACATCACCGACAACAACGAGTACTACACCAAGCTCGACCCGGACCTGTCCTCGGGCAAGGACACCGGCGTGGACCTGATGGTGTTCTCGGACTACATGATCCCGGTGCTGCGCCACTACAACTACATTCAGAAGCTCGATCTGGCGATCATGCCGAACCACAAGAACGTGCTGCCCACCATCCTCAACGACCCGATCGACCCGGGCCGCGAATACACCCTCCCATGGGCTTACGGCTACACCACGATCGCGTACAACACCAGCATCGTGAAGACCCCGGTCACCACGATCAAGGAGCTGTTCGAGCGGCCCGACCTCAAGGGCCAGGTGGTGCTGTTCAGCGAGATGGAGGACACCATCGCGCTCGCCCTGCTCGCGCTGGGCAAGAACCCGGCGAACTTCACGGACTCCGACTTCACCGACGCGCTCAACTACGTCAAGCAGGCCAAGGCGAGCGGCCAGGTTCGCCAGTTCATGGGCCAGGACTACATCAGTTCCTTCAGCCAGGGCAACATCGGCGCCACCATGGCGTACTCGGGCGACGTCGCTCAGCTCGGCCAGAACAACCTGGTCACCGTCGACACCCCGGCGGAGGGCATGTTGGCCTGGTCGGACAACATGTGCATCCCGAACTACGCGCGGCACAAGAAGAACGCCGAGCTGCTGATGAACTGGTACTACAACCCGCAGATCGCCGCGCTGCTCGACGACTACATCGACTACATCCCCTGTGTGGACGGCGCGATCCAGGCCCTGAAGACGCTCGACCCCACGGCCGCGAGCAACCCGCTCATCGTGCCGACCACGGCCATGCAGGCGGCGGCGCACGGCTTCATGAACCTGTCTGTGGACAAGCTCAACTCGTACACCACCCAGTTCCAGCAGATCGCCGGTTGAGTCCGGTCCCACAGGTAAGGCAGCGACTCATGACTAATCTCGACGCCGGGGGCGACCTGCGCCTGGTCGGACTGACCAAGCGCTTCGGCGCCTTCACCGCGGTGGACAACCTCGATCTGACGATCCCGCAGGGCTCCTTCTTCGCCCTGCTGGGGGCGTCGGGCTGTGGCAAGACCACCACCCTGCGGATGGTCTCCGGGCTCGAAGATCCGACCGCCGGGCGGATCTACCTGGGCGACGCCGACGTGACCGACACCAAGCCGTACAAGCGTCCGGTCAACACCGTCTTCCAGAACTACGCCCTCTTCCCGCACCTGGACATCTTCGAGAACGTGGCCTTCGGCCTGCGCCGCCGCGGCGTCAAGGACGTGAAGAAGGCGGTCGAGGACATCCTGGCGCTGGTGGAGCTCGGCCATCTGGCCAAGCGCAAGCCCACCCAGCTGTCCGGCGGCCAGCAGCAGCGAGTCGCCGTGGCCAGGGCCCTGATCAACCAGCCGCAGGTGCTGCTGCTGGACGAGCCGCTCGGCGCGCTGGACCTCAAGCTGCGCCGGCAGATGCAGATCGAGCTCAAGCGGATCCAGACCGAGGTGGGCCTCACCTTCGTGCATGTGACGCACGACCAGGAGGAGGCCATGACCATGGCCGACACCATCGCGGTGATGAACGCCGGGGGGATCGAGCAGATGGGCTCGCCCGAGGAGCTTTACGAGAACCCGGCCACCACGTTCGTGGCCAACTTCCTGGGCCAGTCCAATCTGGTGGCGGGCAGCATTTCCGGCAAGGACGGCGACACGGTCACCGTCGAGGCGCACGGCAGCCGGATCGCGCTGCCCGCGGCGCGATCCCGGGTGGAGTCCGGCGCCGCCATCATCGGTGTCCGGCCGGAGAAGGTGCACCTCGTGCACGGCGGCCAGGACGCCCCGGCCGGCCACAACGTCTTCACCGGCGGCGTGGTCACCGACGCCTCGTTCATCGGAGTCTCCACCCAGTACCTGGTCAAGATGCCCTGGGGCGAGGAGCTCGCGGTCTTCGAACAGAACGCCGGCCAGGAGATCTTCCGTCCGGGCTCCGAGGTCTCGCTGCACTGGGACCCGAGCCAGACCTTCGGCCTCGACGGCAGCCAGGACATCGAGGCGGGCGCGGAGATAGACGACGAGGCCGCCGCGTGACCGCCGCGACCGAGCAGCTGGCCCCGAGCGCGCCGGCCGTCGAGGAGAATCGCGCGAAGCGCAACCTGCTGCCCTACTTCCTGCTCGCCCCCGGCGTGCTGTGGCTGGTGATCTTCTTCCTGATCCCGATCATCACCGCGGTCTCGGCCTCGGTGCAGACCGGCAGCCTGGACGAGGGCTTCTCGCTCACCTGGCGCTGGGCCAACTACAGCGACATGTTCAGCACGTACAACGCTGAGATCGTGCACTCGATGATCTACTCGGTGGCCTGTACGGTGCTGTGTCTGGCGCTGGGCTACCCGCTTGCGTACTTCATCGCCTTCCGCGGCGGACGCTGGAAGAACCTGCTGATGGCCCTGGTCATCGCGCCGGCCTTCACCAGCTTCCTGATCCGCACCATCGCCTGGGAGACGATCCTGTCGGACCACGGCTGGGTGACCCGGGTCCTGGTCGACACCAAGGCCACGAACGTGATGGTGGACCTCGGCCTGATCACGAACAACCACCAGTTGCTCAACACGCCGTTCTCGGTGGTCTTCGGCATGGTCTACAACTTCCTGCCGTTCACCGTGCTGCCGCTGTACACCTCGCTGGAGAAGATCGATCCCCGCTTGCACGAGGCGGGCGCGGACCTGTACGGCTCCGGCTACAAGACCTGGCGCTACGTCACCTGGCCGCTCTCCCTGCCAGGCGTGATCGCGGGCACGTTGCTCACCTTCATCCCGGCGGTCGGCGACTATATCAATGCTTATATGCTGGGCAGCCCGAACACCCAGGTGATAGGCCAGGTGATCGAGAACGAGGCCCTGCGGGACCAGTTCGGCTATCCGACCGCCTCGGCCATGGGCGTCGTCCTGACAGCCGGCACGCTGCTCGTGGTGATGCTGTACGTCAGGAAGGCCGGAACGGAGGATCTGCTGTGATGTCCAAGGCACTCGACTGGATCAAGCGGCACATGCTGCTGGCCGTCACGGCCCTGATCCTGCTGTTCCTGGTGGCACCCAACCTGGTGATGCTGCTCTTCTCCTTCAACCAGCCGCCCAACAAGTACAACTACATCTGGAACAAGTTCTCCACGAACGCTTGGCAGCACCCGTGCGCCAGCTCGGACATGTGTTCCTCGATCAAGCTCTCGGTCGTCATCGCGGTCATCGCGACGATCGGGGCGACGGTCCTCGGCACGATGGTGGCCTTCGCGATGATGCGCCACCGGTTCAAGGCCCGTTCGGCGCTTAACGTGCTGCTGTTCCTGCCGATGGCCGCGCCTGAGGTGACCATGGGCATGACCCTGGTGACCTTCTTCTACAACACCATCGGCAGCGGCTCGCTGGGCTTCTGGACGATCGTCATCGCGCACATCATGTTCTCGCTGAGCTACGTGGTTGTGACGGTCAAGGCCCGGCTGGCCGGCATGGACCCGACATTGGAGAAGGCGGCGGCCGACCTCTACGCGACGCCGCTGCAGACCTTCCGGCGGGTCACCCTGCCGCTGGTGATGCCAGGCATCCTGGCCGCGGCGCTGCTCTCCTTCGCGCTGTCGATCGACGACTACATCATCACGGTGCTGACGGCGGGCAACGAGGTGACCTTCCCGATGTACGTCTATGCCTCGTTCCAGCACTCGGTCCCGGCGCAGATCGACGTCATCGGCTCGGTGATGCTGCTCGTCACCCTGGCCGGCATCGTGTTCGCCCAGGTGCCGCAGATCATCCGCACTCGAAGGGCCTAAGCGGTCGTACGAATGTCGGCCATACGTTTGAGGGCCCCGCGCGGAACGGATTCCTTGCGGGGCGCTCGGCGTTGTCGACGTGATCGTTGATCGCCCACCCTGTTTCTACGGCTTACTGATGGACAACTTGCACGGTGCAAGATTCACAGCGCTGATCGGACACCGGTGAGGTTGGTGCGAGCGCTCAGCCGGGCAGCAAGATGAAGCGGTCTAAGCCGTTTGCAGCACACGTCGTACACATTGCACGTTGAGAGGGAACTCCCATGGACGTCAGCCATGCGTTGGCCGGGGCCGCACCGGTACCTTTCTGGCTGGACGACCCCGGCCGACCGCAGGCTCTGCCCGCGCTCGCCGAGAACCTGACCTGCGATCTCGCGGTGGTCGGCGGCGGCTACAGCGGGCTGTGGACGGCGCTGATCGCGAAGGAGCGCGACCCGGGACGCGAGGTCGTGCTCGTCGAGGCGAACCGGATCGGCTGGGCGGCGTCCGGGCGCAACGGCGGCTTCGCCGAGGCCTCGCTGACGCACGGGCTGTCCAACGGCATCGACCGCTTCGAGCCGGAGCTGCGCACCCTGGTCAAACTGGGCGAGCAGAACCTGGACGCGATGCAGGCCAGCGTGCAGAAGCACGGCATCGACTGCGACTGGGAGCGGACCGGCCAGCTGAGCGTGGCCACCGCGGACTGGCAGGCGAAGGACCTGGCCGAGTACGCGGACGTGGCCGGGCAGTACGGCGAGCACGTGGAGTTCCTCGACCAGGACGCCGTCCGCGCGCAGGTGGACTCGCCGACGTACCAGGCCGGGCTGTGGGACCGCGAGGGCTGCGCCATGGTGCATCCGGCCAAGCTGGCTTGGGGCCTGCGCGACGCGTGCCTCGCGCTGGGCGTGAAGATCTACGAGGGAACGCGCGTCGCCGAGTTGGAGAAATCCGCCACCGGGATGACACTGCGTACCCTGAACGGCCGTCAGATCACGGCCGAACGGGTGGCGCTCGGCACGAACGTCTTCCCCTCGCTGCTCAAGCGGGTGCGGCCGTACATCGTGCCGGTCTACGACTACGCGCTGATGACCGAGCCGCTCACCGACGCGCAGCTGGCGTCCATCGGGTGGCGTAATCGTCAGGGAATCGGCGACAGCGCCAACCACTTCCACTACTACCGGCTGAGCGCGGACAACCGGATCCTGTGGGGCGGCTACGACGCCGTCTACCACTACGGCAACCGCATCGCGCCCGAGCTCGACCAGCGTCCCAAGACCTTCGAGAAGCTGGCGCGGCACTTCTACGAGGCGTTCCCCCAGTTGGCGGACGTGCGCTTCGGCCACAAGTGGGGCGGCGTCATCGACACCTGCACCCGCTTCTGCGCGTTCTTCGACACCGCTTACGACGGACGAGTGGCCTACGCGGCCGGGTTCACCGGTTTGGGCGTAGGTGCGACCCGCTTCGGCGCCCAGGTGATGCTGGACCTGCTCTCCGGCGAGCAGACCGAGCTCACCGAACTCGAGATGGTCAAGTCCAAGCCGCTGCCCTTCCCGCCCGAGCCGTTCAAGGCGTTCGGCATCAACGTGACGTCCTGGTCGCTGGGCCGCGCCGATCACAACGGCGGCAAGCGCAATCTCTGGCTGCGCACGCTCGACCGCTTCGGCCTGGGATTCGATTCGTAACCCGATCGGCGGCGCGTCACTGTAAGGCGAAGAGGCCTCGCACCGACACCCTGGAAAGTGACGCGCCCCCGCTGCGCGCCGCAGACTCGAAACCAGGACTCCTGGCAATCCCGTGACACTGAAGAGGTCTTTCGTGAGCAAGCATGTGACGCACTGGATCGACGGCGAGCCGTGGACCGGCTCGGCCGAGCGGCGCGGCGACATCTACGACCCGGCCACCGGTGCGCTCACCGGCTCGGTGGACTTCGCCTCGGTGCGCGAGGTGGACGACGCGGTGGCCGCGGCTGCCGCCGCCTTCCCGGCCTGGCGGGCCACCTCGCTTGCCAAGCGGGTGACGGTGCTGTTCAACTTCCGCGAGCTGATCAACGCGCGGCGCGACGAACTCGCCTCGATCCTCGTCTCCGAGCACGGCAAGGTGCACTCGGACGCGCTCGGCGAGGTCGCCCGCGGCATCGAGGTCGTCGAGTTCGCCTGCGGGATCCAGCAGCTGCTCAAGGGCGGCTTCACCGACCAGGCGTCCACCGGCGTCGAGGTCTACGAGCTGCAGCAGCCGCTCGGCCCGGTCGCGATCATCTCGCCGTTCAACTTCCCGGCGATGGTGCCGATGTGGTTCTTCCCGATCGCCATCGCCACCGGCAACACGGTGGTCCTCAAGCCCAGCGAGAAGGACCCCTCGGCGGCGAACTGGCTGGCCGCGCTGTGGAAGGAGGCCGGGCTGCCGGACGGCGTGTTCAACGTCGTACACGGCGACAAGGTCGCGGTGGACCGGATCCTCGAGCACCCGGACGTCAAGGCCGTCTCCTTTGTCGGCTCGACCCCGATCGCCCGCTACGTCTACGAGAACGGCACCCGCTACGGCAAGCGGGTCCAGGCCCTCGGCGGCGCGAAGAACCACATGCTGGTGCTCCCGGACGCGGACCTCGACCTGGCCGCCGACTCCGCGATCAACGCGGGCTTCGGCGCGGCGGGCGAGCGATGCATGGCGGTGTCCGTGCTGGTCGCGGTCGACCCGATCGGCGACGAGCTGGTCACCAAGATCGTGGACCGGATGGGCAAGCTGCGCGTCGGCCCTGGCTGCGCGGCGTCCTCCGAGATGGGCCCGCTGGTCACCGGCGTGCACCGGGACAAGGTCACCTCGTACCTGGACGCGGGCGTCGAGGCCGGGGCCACGCTGGTCGTGGACGGCCGCAAGCACCCGATCGACTCGCTGGCCGAGTCCGGCGTGGACACGGCCAACGGCTTCTGGCTGGGCCCGACGCTGTTCGACCACGTCGGCCGGGAGATGCCGGTCTACACCGACGAGATCTTCGGCCCGGTGCTCTCGGTCGTGCGCGCCACGTCCTACGAGGAGGCGCTCGAGCTGATCAACTCGAACCCCTACGGCAACGGCACCGCGATCTTCACCAACGACGGCGGCGCGGCGGCCAAGTTCCGCAACGAGGTCGAGGTCGGCATGGTCGGCATCAACGTGCCGATCCCGGTGCCGGTGGCGTACTACTCGTTCGGCGGCTGGAAGGCCTCGCTCTTCGGCGACTCGCACGCCTACGGAACGCAGGGCGTGCACTTCTACACGCGCACCAAGGCCGTCACACAGCGTTGGCTCGACCCCTCGCACGGCGGCATCAACCTGGGCTTCCCGACGAACGCCTAAGCCCTACCGCGCTCCATCCGCATCATGCATTCTGCGTATATATATACGCAGAATGCATGATGTTTTGCTTGCCGGGTCCGGCGATCCTGGATCCATGCCGAAACGTAAGAACTATGACAAGGGAGCCGTTGAACGGCTCTTCGACGACCAGGGCGGCCTGGCCACGAGGGCTCAGCTCATCGAGCTCGGGGTGCCGCCGTCCACGATCAGGCACCGGGAACGGCCGCAGGGGCCGTGGAGCAGGATCCTGAAGGGCGTGTGTGCCGCGCACGACAGGGCGCTGACGTATCTGGACCTGCTCAGGGCCGCGCTGCTGTTCGCCGGTCCCGGCTCGCTCATCACCGGACTCGCCGCGTTGCGCGTGCATCGGGTGGCGGCGGCGAGGGCGGGGGACCAGCGTGTCAAGGTGCTCATCCCGCACGGCCGACGCCGCGCGTCGGGCGGCTTCGTGCTCGTGGCCCGGACGACGCGGATGCCCACGCCGGTGTGGATCGAGGGTTGCGCGGTCGCCCCGCTGGCCCGCGCCGCCGTCGACGCCTGCCTGGACATCAAGGACAAGGAATTCGTCCGCCAGATCGTCACGGAGCTCGTCTACAGCGGCCGATGCACGCCAGCGGAGCTCTGCGCGGAACTGATCGCGCATCAGACGCAGCGCTCGGCCCGGATGCGCTCGGTGCTCGCCGAATTTGCGGCGGGCATTCGCACCGGTGAGGAGGCGCACTGCCATGAACAGCTGATCCGGGCGTCGGCGCCGCGTCCGGTGTGGAACCGGAGGATCGTCGAGCAGGCGACCGGGCACGTCGCGGTGCTTCCGGGAGCGTTCTGGCCGGATCGAGGCGTCGCGCTCGAGGTCGCTCCGGGTCCTCAGGCAGGCCCGGCAGCGGTCAGCCGAGCTGCCGCACGTCGCCGGTGGATGTCCTCGGTGCTGCGGCTGACGGTGGCGCACGTGACGCCGAACCAACTCCGCGAAGGCTGGGACGAGGTCTGGGAAGAGCTGCGCCGCCTGCTCAACCGTCCGCCGAACTACAGGCTGCCGCGCGGCTATGCGTTCGCGTGAAGTGTCGAAGTACAAGCAGCCAGGCGCCGCACCAGCAAAGCGAGCCGAGGATGTCCGTCACCCAGTGGAAGTTCGACCAGAGGAGGCCGAAGATCGTCAGTACCAGCAGGAGGGCGGCGAGACCGCCGAGCACCTGCCGCGCAACTCTCCCCGTCCAGACGAAGGTTCCCAGCAGAAAGGCGGCCGTGACGTAGCAGCAGACGGCGTCGGCGGTGTGGCCCGAAGGGAAGAAGCCGAGGTTAGCGTTGCCGAGCGTGGCCTCAGCCGGTCCCGTCCGCGCGACCCAGATCTTCAGCGGAATCACCGTGGCCAGTACGACCCCCGCACCCGCGGCCGGCAACACCGGCCGCCAGGAACTTGCGTACCACCCGGCCAGCACGGCGGCCACGAGCAGGCTGAGGATGGCCGGCTCCTCATCGCCGAGGTCGGCGCAACCGCGCCCGATCCGCCAGAGCCAGTGCAGCCCCGAGGAGTTCGCCGCGCTCTGGATCGCGTTCCGTGCGTGCACGTCGAACGTGGTCAGCGGGCCGTGCGAGACCACCTGCCAGGTCAGCAACCCGAACACGCACAGCAGCGCGCTCGGCACGATCCACCAGGAGCCGCGGAGTTGGGAAGCGCAGCGCTCGATCATCGCCACCGACCCTACGCCCTCGTGACAGTACGCCTCAGTGGCAGCGGCAACGACGAAGCCCGGCGTCGGCATCTCGTCTCCGAGTCACCGGCGCCGGGCCCGTACAGTCCAAATCGCCTTAACGGCCACATTACGCCCCTCGGCGTGCACGCGCACCCCGAGCCGCTATGCGGTCGGCTGCCTACTCCACTTACTCGACTTACTCCGCGGTGGCCTGCTCGAACGCCGCCTCGATCACGTCCAGGCCCTCGTTCAAGAGGTCCTCGCCGATCACCAGCGGGGGCAGGAAGCGGAGCACGTTGCCGTAGGTGCCGCAGGTGAGCACGATCACGCCCTGCGCGTGGCAGGCCTTGGCGATCTGCCCGGTGAGCGCGGCGTCGGGGTCCTTGGTGCCGGGCTTGACCAGCTCGACCGCGATCATCGCGCCGCGGCCGCGCACGTCGCCGATCTGCGGGAAGCGGGCCGCCAGCTTGTTCAGCCGGGGCAGCATGATCTCGCCGATCCGGCGGGCGGCGGCCGGCAGGTCGAGGGCGCGCATGGTGTCGAGGGCGCCCAGGGCTCCGGCGCAGGCCACCGGGTTGCCGCCGTAGGTGCCGCCGAGGCCGCCGGCGTGCGCGGCGTCCATGATCTCGGCGCGGCCGGTCACGCCCGCCAGCGGCAGGCCGCCCGCGAGGCCCTTGGCCGTGGTGATCAGGTCCGGCACGATGCCCTCGTGCTCGACGGCGAACCAGTCGCCGGTGCGGCAGAAGCCGGTCTGGATCTCGTCCGCGATGAACACGATCCCGTTCGCCGCGCAGAACTCGGCGATCCGCGGCAGGAAGCCGAGCGGCGGCTCGATGAACCCGCCCTCGCCCTGGATCGGCTCGATGATGACGGCGGCCACGTTGTTCGCGCCGACCTGCTTCTCGATCTGCGAGATCGCCTGGGCGGCGGCCTCCTCGGCGCAGTTCTCCGGGCCGGTCGGCCAGTGGTACGGGTAGGCCATCGGCACCCGGTAGACCTCGGGGGCGAAGGGGCCGAAGCCGTCCTTGTACGGCATGTTCTTCGCGGTCAGCGCCATCGTCAGGTTGGTCCGGCCGTGGTATCCGTGGTCGAACACGACGACGGCCTGGCGCTTGGTGTAGGCACGGGCGATCTTCACCGCGTTCTCCACCGCCTCGGCACCCGAGTTGAACAGCGCCGACTTCTTCGGGTGGTCGCCCGGGGTCAGCTCGGCCAACTGCTCGCAGACCGCGACATAGGACTCGTAGGGGGTCACCATGAAACAGGTGTGGGTGAACCGGCGCAGCTGCTCGCCCGCCCGGTTGACCACGGCCTCGGCGCTGTTGCCGACACTGGTCACCGCGATGCCGGAGCCGAAGTCGATGAGCGAGTTGCCGTCCACGTCGACCACGACGCCGCCGCCGGCGTGGCTGACGAACACCGGCAGCGTGGTGGAGACGCCGTTCGCCACGACCGCGTTGCGCCGTTCGAACAGCTCCCGCGAGAGCGGGCCCGGAATCTTGGTGAGGAGGCGACGTTCCTGCGGGATGCTGGGACCACCGTGGGCGAGCGCGGACATAGCTGGACTCCTCTTCCGTCATGCGGGGGCTTGGTTCGACCCTAGCCAAGGTCCGGCGCCGCGACACTTCGCAGATCGTCGCCAATATCCGGACGTTCCTTCGCACAGTGTCTACGCGGGAGCCGGCGGCCGGCCCGCTCGGGCGCCCGGACACGCCGGATCCGATCACCCGACGGCCTGTCGCCGTCACGCTGGATCGATACCATCGACCAGACAGGTCATCAGGCAGGGAGACGTCACCGCGGCGGCGCAGCGACGTTCGAAGAGACGTTGGAAGACGGCGCGTTTTATCAGGCAGGGGAGCTGGCACAGTGACGGTGGAAGACGGCGCACCCGCGGGAACGTCCGCCCGAAGGCAGGGCATGCGGGAGGGCTGGTACCCGTGCCCGAGCGGCCAGCCGCAGCTGCGTCACTGGTCCGGCACGGCGTGGACCGAGCAGACCCGGCCCGACCTGGTCCGCTGGGTGCACGGCGACCGGATGCTCGACGTCCCCGGCGTCTTCGCCTTCGGCCGCGGCTCCGACGAGGACGACTCAGGGCGGCCGGGACCGCTCGAGCCGCACATCTGGCGCCGCGCCCGCCTCGCGCTGATCCTGTTCGTGCCGATCTACCTCGGCCTGCTGCTTCCGTTCGGCCTGCTGCTCTCCGACATCGGCCTGAGCAGCGCGGCCGAGCAGTTCGTCTACCTGCTGATCCTGGTGCTCGGGCTCGGCACGTACGGACGCTGGCACATCGTGGTGCGCTGGCTCTGGCTGCGCTACCGCCCTGAGCCGCCGAAGCCGGTGCCGGTGCCGAAGCCGCGGCCCGACCTGTGGGCCGACCTGCGCGAGGCCGGATTCACCGACGCGGCGCGGCGGCTGGACGAGGAGGTCGCGACCGGCGAGCTCACCGACGTGGACTACGTCCGGGTGGCCCGGGTCGTGCAGAGCACGGCCCGGCGCAACGGCGCCTCGAACCTCGCGCCGATAGCGGTGGCCATCCAGGAGGAGGGCGGCGGCGCCTTCCTGCACTCCTCCGGGCAGCGCGACCTGCCGATGCCCCGGCTCGTCCAGCACGACCTGGTGACCGGGCAGGCCCAGCTCGGCGTGGCCGCGGAGACCGACCGGAACCCGGCGACCCACCAGAAGGAGCGGTTCGCGCTCGACACCGAGGTGCTGCGCACCTCCATGCTGGTGGTCGGGCCGCCCGGAGCGGGCAAGACCCGGTCCTTCGCCCGGCCGATCATCGAGCTGCTCGGCCTGCAGACGCTCGTCGGCCTGGCCTCGGTCGTCGTCATCGACCCGACCGGCTCGGCCTTCGACGAGCGGCAGCTGCCCGGCTTCTTCGACGTGGACATCGACCCGAACGCCGAGTCCGGACCGAGCTCCTGGGGCTTCGACCTGTTCGGCGGGGCCAGCGGGCCCGAAGAAGCGGCCGACCGGCTGGCCGGGGCCGTACTGCCGCCGGACAGCGCGGTGCGTGATCCCGCCGTGGACTCGGCAGCCCGCAACGCGCTCTACTCGATCATCGCGGAGTTCCACGAGCGCAACGGCCGCTACCCGCTGCTGCGCGAGCTGATCGACCTCGTCCTCACCCAGAGCCCGGTCCCGCTGCTCAACGAGCGGCTGCGGCTGCTCGACCGGCCGCAGCTGATCGACCTGTTCGACGGCCGTCCGCGCAAGTTCTCGATGCGCGAGATCGACCGGCCGCTGCGGGTGCGCATCGCCCTGCCGGAGGGCAGCTCGCCGCAGGCCGCGCGGATCCTCGCCCGGCTCGCCATCGCCCAGTTCGTGCAGGTGGTCGCGGCGCCCGAGGCCAACCGCGAGGTCTTCAAGGGCCTGATCGTGGACGAGGCGGGCCGCTTCGTCGACGAGTACGTGGTGGAGGGCCTGCAGCGCGCGCGGGCGGCGAACGCGGGCATCGTGCTGCTGGCCCAGTCCCTCTCGCAGTTCCCCGAGCACCTGCGCTCGGCCGTGTTCACCGGCACCGGCTGCAAGGCCGTGTTCGCCGGGGTCGAGCCGGCCGACGCGCGCTACTTCGCGGACTACTGGGGCACCTCGTGGTCCGCCGAGACGACCGTGACCACCGGCACCGCGACGACCACGACCACCGGCCACAGCTCCACGCCCGGCTCCCCGGGCCGGTTCGGCCGCGGCGAGAAGTCCGTGGTGCAGGCGCTGACCGGCTCGACCAGCACGCAGTACCAGCGCTCGGTGGCGACGCGGGCGGTGGAGCGGTACGTCTGGTCGCCCTCGGACATCATCAACGAGGTGCCGGTCGGGCACGCGCTCATCTCGCTCGCGACGCCGGACGGGATAAGGACCCCGCCGGTGCTCGTGAACCTGCGGGCGTAGCGGCGAGGACGCCCCAGTCGATGCGCGTGGCCCTGCGGGCGTAGCGAGAAGGACGCCTCCGGTACTCGTCAATCTGCGGGTGTAGCGGCGAGGACGCCGCTGGCGACACGGGTCAACGTGCGGGCCTAGCGGCGAGGACGCCGCTGGCGACACGGGTCAACGTGCGGGTGTAGCGGCAAGGACACCACCGTCGATGCGCGTCAATCTGCGGGCGTAGCGGCGATTTAGGCTGCACTGTGTAGCGCGACACACGGGGCGCGGGGAATTAAGGTGGCGAAAAAGATCCGCCGCCATCCCGAGGGAGTGCCACGTGTCCGCAGAACCCACTTCGCACGCGTTGACGGTACCGCGCAGCTTCTGGCTGGCCGGGCGCCCGGCCAGCGGCTCCGGCTCGTTCTCCGTCACCAATCCCTACACCGGCGAGGTCATCGCCGAGGTCTCGATCCCGACCGACGCGCAGGTCGAGGAGGCCGTGGCCGCCGCGCACGCCGCGGTGCCGGTGACGACCGCGCTGCCGGCCAGTGCCCGCGCGGCGGCGCTCGACCACGTGGCGCGGCGGCTCGGCGAGCGGGCCGAGGAGATCGCGGCGCTGATCACCGCGGAGAACGGCAAGCCGATCAAGTGGGCCAAGGCCGAGGTCGGGCGCGCGGTCTCGGTGTTCCGTTGGGCCGCGGAGGAGACTCGGCGCTTCGGCGGCGAACTCCAGCGCCTCGACACCGACGCGGCGGCCACCGGGCGCGCCGCGATCGTCCGGCGCTTCGCCAAGGGCGCCGTGCTCGGCATCTCGCCCTTCAACTTCCCGCTGAACCTGGCCGCGCACAAGGTCGCCCCGGCCATCGCGGTCGGCGCGCCGATCCTGCTCAAGCCCGCTCCGGCCACGCCGCTGGCCGGACTGATGATCGGCGAACTGCTCGCCGAGACCGACCTGCCCGCCGGGTCCTGGTCGATCCTGCCGGTGCCGAACGAGCGGATGGCCTCGCTCAACGAGGACCCGCGCCTGCCGGTCATCTCCTTCACCGGTTCGACCGTCGTCGGCGAGCTGATCCAGGGTCAGGCGCCGCACAAGCACGTCACCCTGGAGCTCGGCGGCAACGCGGCGGCGGTCGTGCTGGCCGACTACTCGTCCGAGGCCGACCTGGACTGGGCCGCCAACCGGATCGCCACCTTCGCCAACTACCAGGCCGGGCAGTCCTGCATCTCGGTGCAGCGCGTGATCGTCGACGCCTCGATCTACGACCGGCTTACCGCGAAGATCGTGGAGGCCGTGGGCCGGCAGGGCGTGGGCGACCCGACCGATGCCTCCACCGACGTCGGCCCGCTGATCAGCGAGGCCGCCGCGCAGCGGGTCGAGTCGTGGGTGGACGAGGCGGTGGCCGCGGGCGCGACGCTGCTGGCCGGCGGCAAGCGCGAGGGCGCCAGCTACGCGCCGACCGTGCTGGCCGATGTGCCGACCGACGCGAAGGCGGTGCGCGAGGAACTCTTCGGCCCGGTGCTCGTGCTGCAGCGGGTGGAGGGCACGGACGAGGCCTTCGCACTGGTCAACGACTCGGAGTTCGGTCTGCAGGCGGGCGTGTTCACGCACGACATCCAGGCCGCCTTCCGCGCGCACCGGGAGCTCGAGGTCGGCGGCGTGATCATCGGCGACGTGCCGAGCTTCCGCGCCGACCAGATGCCCTACGGCGGGGCCAAGGCGTCCGGCGTAGGGCGCGAGGGCATCAAGTACGCGATGGCGGACTACACGTACGAGCGGGTGCTCGTGCTGACCGGCATCGACCTCTGAGACAAGCGGCGACACACGTTCACCCGCGGGGCCCCGGATCTACAGATCGAAGCGGGCCTCGCCGGTGGCCGTCGCGATGCCGCGCTGCCGGATCTCGAAGCGTCCGGCCGGGCCGATCTCGACGGTCGCCGGAGGTCCGGGCTCGGTGAATCTCAGAGCTCGCAGCGTGCAGGAGCGCAGCCGCAGCCGCGGCTCGTTCGCCTGCAGCGCGGCGGTCTGCTGCACCGCGCCGATCAGGATCATCCCGGTGATGTGGTCGCTCGGGTGGTCGTAGAAGAACGGGTGGTACGGGTCGGCCGGCGCGATCCGCACGGCCCCGCGCCCGTCCACCGCCACCAGCACGTCCTGCGGCCACATCGCGCCCACCCGATCCGGGTCCACCGCCGTCAGCCGCAGGTTGGCGTCCTCGGGCACTGACTCGCCCTGCGTCCGGCTGCGTACCGCCCGGTACGCGGCAGGGCTCAGCATGCGCGCCACCCCGTCGGCCCGCGCGAACTCGCGTCCCTCGGCCGAGAGCCTGAGCCGCAGCCCGAGATTGCGCAGCCGCCCGGCCCCGTCCGCATCCCCGCGCGAAATGTGCGCAGAGTACGCGGAATCGGAACTCGAACCGTGTCCGCTGTCCCCATCCGAGTGCGCGTGCGCACGACCACCCTGGTGGCCCAGGCGTTCGGCGTGCACCGTGCAGGTGATTTCGGTGCCGGCGTACCGGGCGTGCGGCTCGGCGTCCGGGTTCAGCGTGAAGCGCAGCTCCTCGATCAGCAGCCGGGAGTCCGCGGCCACGCCGTAGAAGCGCAGCGGCAGGTAGATCCCGAGCTGGCGCAGCGTCTCGGCGACCATCAGCGGGTCGTGCCGGCCGTTGCCCGAACGGTCGAAGGTGGGGTGGGCCCGCGGCCACTGGGCGGCGGCCCGGTACTGGTCCGGGCCGGTGGCCCGCACGTCCGTCAGCAGCACCTGGGACGGGGCGAGGCGGTGCACGAACTCCCGGGCGACCAGTGCCGAGCGGTTGAGGGCGGGCTGGGCGAGCAAGTCGATATCCGTCATGTGAATATATAAATGACTTGTACTCATCTTCGCATCTTGACGCGCCGTGTCCGACCTGTCCTGATAGTCTCAATCAACCTGGTGCCGGACAAGACGATCGGGATGGTGCATGGCGGACGGCGGGGAGGCCACCCGGCTCGCGCTTCTCGAGTCCGCTGCCGCACTGTTCGACACGCACGGTTACGCGGGCACCAGCGTCAGCGCCGTCGCCCGCGGCGCCGGGGTGACCAGCGGCGCGCTCTACTTCCACTTCGGCGGCAAGGAGAACCTGGCGCTGGCCGTGGTCGAGGAGCACTTCGCCGCCTGGCCGCCGATCATCGAACGCGTACTCGCGCTGCCCGGCTCAACCCTCGAACACATCGTGCTGCTCAGCTTCGAGGTGGCCCGCGCGTTCCGGGACGACGTGCTGGTGCGCGCCGGCTCGCGGCTGTGGACGGAGCGCAAGGGCATCGACGTGGCCATGCCCCGGCCCTTCGTCGGCTGGATCGAGACGATGGCCGGCATGCTCGCACTGGCGAGGAGCGAGGGCGGGATCGGGTCCGGGGTCGATCCGGAATCCGCCGCGTCCGTGCTGGTCTGCGCGTTCTTCGGCACGCACATCGTCTCCGACGCGCTCGACGGGCGCGCGGAGATCGAGGAGCGGGTGACGCAGCTGTGGCTGCATTTCATGCCCGCGCTGCGCCCCGCGCTCGAGCCGTCGGACGTCCTCGAACGCTCACACCGGCTGATGCGCGGTCAGTTCCCCGTTCAGAGCGAGATCCCGCCGTGCACCTCGAAGACGCTGCCGGTGACGTAGCCGGCCCGCTCGGAGACCGATTCGGCGATCCGCTCATCGCCATCCGCGTACCGCCGTTGGATCGCGTTGGAGCGCTACGCGAGAATGGGCCTCATGGAGAACTCGAGCAGCAGCCCCCGCCGCATCGTCATCCTCGGCTCTACCGGTTCCATCGGCACGCAGGCGATCGACGTGGTCAAGCGCAACCCGGACCGCTTCCGGGTGGTCGCGCTGGCCGCAGGCGGCAAGAACCCGCGGTTGCTCGCCGAGCAGGCACTCGACCTCGGTGTCGAGGCGGTCGCGGTGGCCAAGGGTACGGCGGCGCAGGACGTGCAGCTCGAGCTTTACGCGGAGGCGCAGCGCAGGGGCTACAGCGTGGGCGACGCACGGGTGCCCAAGCTGCTCGCCGGGCCGGAAAGCGTGGTCGAGCTCGCCGCGTACGACTGCGACCTCGTCCTCAACGGGATCGAGGGCGCGGCCGGGCTGCACGCCACCCTCGCCACGCTCGAGGCCGGGCGCATCCTCGGGCTGGCCAACAAGGAGTCGCTGATCATCGGCGGCGACCTGGTCACCTCGCTGGCCGCGCCCGGGCAGATCGTCGCGGTGGACTCTGAGCACTCGGCGCTGGCGCAGTGCCTGCGCGGCGGCACGGCGAACGAGGTGCGCAAGCTGATCGTGACGGCCAGCGGCGGCCCGTTCCGCGGTCGCAAGCGCGAGGAGCTGCACGACGTGACGCCGGATCAGGCGCTGGCCCACCCCACCTGGGCGATGGGGCCGCTGGTGACGATCAACTCGGCCACGCTCGTCAACAAGGGCCTCGAGATCATCGAGGCGCACCTGCTCTACGACGTGCCCTTCGACCGCATCGAGGTCGTCGTGCACCCGACCTCGATCGTGCACTCGATGGTCGAGTTCTACGACGGCTCGACCCTCGCCCAAGCCTCGCCGCCGGACATGTGCATCCCGATCGCACTCGCCATGGGCTGGCCCGAACGGGTGGCCGACGCGGCCCCGGCCTGCGACTGGACCAAGGCCGCGACCTGGGAGTTCTTCCCGCTCGACGAGGAGGCCTTCCCGGCCGTAGCGCTGGCCAAGCACGTCGGCGAGGCCGGCGGGACCAACCCGGCCGTGTTCAACGGCGCCAACGAGGCCTGCGTCTACGCCTTCCTCGAGGGCCGCATCCCGTTCACCGCGATCGTGGACACCGTCGCGGCCGTCGTCGCCGAGCACGAGGCCTCGCCCGAGCGGGTGGGCCGCGGCGAGCTCACCCTGGAGGCGGTGCTCGCGGCGGACGCCTGGGCCAGGGAACGTGCGGCGCTGCTCGCCCGCGCTCGGTAGGGTGGGCGCGGGACACCGGCGCGGGTGAACGCGCGCGGACCCGGCGGTACTTTTAAAGCACGACCCAACCCAGGGCGGCGGCACGCGGCGGAACTTTCCGCCCGTGTTCGCGCGTCTATCCCGGCATACCGGGCACGGCGCGGGAGAGTAGAGAACAGGCGAGCGAAGGCGGTTATCAAGCGTGGGTGTCGTAGGCGCGCTGTTGTTCGTGCTCGCTCTGCTGATCTCGATCGTGCTGCACGAGGCCGGGCACATGATGTGCGCGCGCTGGTCCGGCGGCAAGGTCACCGAGTTCTTCGTCGGCTTCGGCGCGCGGCTGTGGTCCTTCCAGCGCGGCGAGACCGAGTACGGGATCAAGGCCATCCCGGCCGGCGGCTACGTCAAGATCGTCGGGATGACGGACCTCGACGAGATCGAGCCGGGCGACGAGGACCGGGCCCTGAAGAACAAGCCCGCCCGCAAGCGGCTGCTGACCCTCTCGGCCGGCTCGATCATGCACTTCCTGATCGCGCTGTTCCTGTTCGCCTTCATCCCGATGGTCTGGGGCACACAGCAGAGCAGCACGTCCGTCGGCCAGGTCTCCGCGTGCATGGTGCCGAGCGGCGCGAACGCGGGCTCGACCACCGGTTGCAGCAGTTCGCAGAAGACCCCGGCCGAGGCCGCAGGACTGGTCGCCGGGGACAAGATCACCGCCGTCGACGGCAAGGCCGCGACCGACGCGACGACGCTGGTGACCCTGCTGCACGCGCTGCCCGGCGGCAAGGCGGCGACGATCACCTACATCGACAGCAGCGGCGCGACGCGCACCGCGACCGTCACCCCGGTGACCTCGACCGACGTGACCGAGACCAACGGCAGCACCGGCAAGGGCAGCCTGATCGGCATCACCCTCGGCTACAACACCGTGCACGCGAACCCGATCGCCGCGATCAAGACCAGCGGCGACCAGTTCTGGGCCTCGATCAAGGACACCTTCCAGGGCCTCGGCTCGATCCCGGCCTCGATCCCCAAGCTGTTCACCTCGACCGTCGACCACACCCAGCGCTCGGCGAACAGCCCGGTCGGCGTGGTCGGCATGGCCGAGGTCAGCGGCACGCTCTACCAGCAGGACGGGCTCGGCGGCGTGTTGGTGCTGGTCGCCGAGGTCAACGTCTTCATCGGCGTGTTCAACCTGCTGCCGATCCTCCCGCTGGACGGCGGGCACATCGCGATCCTGCTCTACGAGGAGGCGCGCAAGCGGGTCTACCGGCTGCTGCGCCGCCCTGAGCCCGGCCGCGTCGACCTGAACAAGATGATGCCGGTCGCCTACGGGTTCCTGCTGTTCTTCGTGTGCCTGACGGTGCTGCTTGTTGCCGCGGACGTAACTAATCCGATTCGCTTAGGCTGACAAGAGGCGTTAGGGAACCATCCCCCTGAACTGTGTCGTTTTCCGCGGGAGCGGGTTCTCCTCGTCGTGATTGAACTTCGAGGTCGGAGGCTCCGCAATGACGCGCCCAGTGATCTTGATGGGTGGGATGAGCGGACGCTCGTAGACCGGCAGCGAGCCGTTCCTCTGGTTGAGCTGCTTCATGAGGAATTCCAAGTGCCATCGCGCAGCCACTTCAGCGCGCGATCGGCCTGCACGGCTTGCGTCCCGTATTCCGGACCAAGGTCGGCGACGCCTTCGCCCGTCCGCAGCCGCCGCAAGATGCCATTGAAGGCGCCACGCAGGTCCCCACGGACGTGTCTGTACCCATGGAGCTCGATGAGCGTCTTCTTAACATGAGCCCACTCATCCGGGGAGACCTCGGCGGGAACCAGCGTTTCGGTCGTCTTGTGCGACTCACTCACCGGGAACGGCTTACCTGACTGCTTCGCCTTGTGCTCACCAGTGATCTCCACGTGGATGTCGAGGATCGACATCACAGCTCGCATCTCCTCCAGCGAGATGTTCCGGAGCTTGAGACGTGCAACCTCGGCGAGGCGTAGCGTATCCGTAGCGTGGGCTTCGGTAACCTCGAAATCCTCCAACATCCCACGGGCCTCCTCCAAGAGCTTGCGCGTCGCGTCGGCTTCCTCCGTCATCTCACGGATAGCCCGCTGCGCGTGCTCCTTCAGCGTGCCCTTCTCGTTGGCGAATGACTTGATCGCCTCGGAGATCGCGCTGTCCAGCTCGTCAACCTCATGCTCGAGCTCAACTGAGCTCGTCAACCGTGTCGGCGATCGTAAGCTCGTCGTCGATCATCAGGCGCGCGATGATCTCGATGACGCGAGCTTCCTCGGGGTTGACGACATCGCTGCGCGGACTGCTTGCGTCGCCGGTTTTCGGTACGCACGGAACTCCATTAGCCTTGCCCATGTCAGTCCTCCAAGACTGGCCAGGCCCCGGGGTGGTTGCACACCGCCGGGGTCACCCATGGTTTACAGAGTGTACACGTCCCGGTCTGCTTGAGTGAAGATCGAGTGAAGACCCGGTGCCGTTCGGCGACCGGAGTCCACCGTTCGGAAGTACGTACCGTAACGTTGGAGCGGTAGCAGCCCCGGCCGCGGCGAAAATCTTGGTGTAATGGGTACCGTCGTAGCAGGACCATCACGACTCGCAGGAGACCCCGACCGATGACCGCCGTCGCACTCGGCACTCCGACCGTTCCGGCCAAGCCCCTCGCGACCCGCCGGGTCTCCCGGCAGATCAACGTGGGCGGCGTGCCGGTCGGTGGAGACGCCCCGGTGTCCGTACAGTCCATGACCACGACCCTGACCTCAGACGTCAACGCCACCCTGCAGCAGATCGCCCAGCTCACGGCGTCCGGCTGCCAGATCGTCCGGGTGGCCGTGCCTTCGCAGGACGACGCGGACGCGCTGCCGGTGATCGCGAAGAAGTCGCAGATCCCGGTGATCGCGGACATCCACTTCCAGCCGAAGTACGTGTTCGCCGCGCTCGACGCCGGCTGCGCCGCGGTCCGGGTGAACCCGGGCAACATCCGCAAGTTCGACGACCAGGTCGGCGAGATCGCCCGGCGTGCCAAGTACCTCGGGACCCCGATCCGGATCGGCGTCAACGCCGGCTCGCTCGACCCGCGGCTGTACGAGAAGTACGGCAAGGCCACGCCGGAGGCGCTGGTCGAGTCGGCGCTGTGGGAGTGCTCGCTGTTCGAGGAGCACGACTTCCGGGAGATCAAGATCTCGGTCAAGCACAACGACCCGGTCGTGATGATCCAGGCCTACCGGCAGCTCGCCGCGGCCTGCGACTACCCGCTGCACCTCGGCGTGACCGAGGCCGGGCCGGCGTTCCAGGGCACCATCAAGTCCGCGGTGGCCTTCGGCGCGCTGCTGGCCGAGGGCATCGGCGACACGATCCGGGTGTCGCTGTCGGCACCGCCGGTCGAAGAGGTCAAGGTCGGCAACCAGATCCTGGAGTCGCTCGGCCTGCGCAAGCGCGGCCTCGAGATCGTCTCCTGCCCGTCCTGCGGCCGGGCCCAGGTGGACGTGTACACGCTGGCCGACCAGGTCAGCGCGGCGCTCGAGGGCCTGGACGTGCCGCTGCGGGTGGCCGTGATGGGCTGCGTCGTCAACGGTCCCGGCGAGGCTCGCGAGGCCGACCTGGGTGTGGCCTCGGGCAACGGCAAGGGGCAGATCTTCGTGCGCGGCGAGGTCATCAAGACCGTGCCGGAGGCGCGGATCGTCGAGACGCTCGTCGAGGAGGCCGCTCGGCTGGCCGAGGAGATGGGCGCCGAGCTCGGCGAAGGCGAGCCGCAGGTCTCCGCCGGCTGACGCACGCGGGGCTCCGCGGTCGGCGCGCTACTGCCGCGCCACTTGTCGGGGCACCCGCGGAGCCACCGCAAAGCAGGTCTACGCAGCCGGTTCCCGCAGTCCGCGGGGACCGGCTGCGCCGTTCGCCGGAAGTTCGCCCTTGTTACAAGTTCGGGTCGAGGGCTTACAGTGGTGCTGTGCCTTCTGAGTGCCTCGCCAGCGCCCACCGCGGCGTCGCCGTGCCCCTGCCCACGGCGTCGAATCGGCGCCGGGAGGTGAGCCCCCGGTGAACATGATGACCCGGCTGCTCTCCCCGTCCGCCGCCGCGCGCGTGCTCGGCCCCGCCGACCTCGGCGAGGTGCTCGACCTGCTCGCCCGGGACCCGGTGGACAACGTGTTCATCGCCTCGCGGGTCGCCGCGGCCGGGCTCGACCCCTGGCAGCTCGGCGGCGAGCTGTGGGGCTTCCACGCGGGCGGCCGGCTGACCTCGATGTGCTTCTCCGGCGCCAACCTGGTGCCGGTGGCCGCGACGCCGGAGTCGGTGCGCGCCTTCGCCGACCGGGCGCGCAAGCAGGGGCGCCGCTGCTCGTCCATCGTCGGGCCGCGCGAGCCGGTGCTCGACCTGTGGGGCTACCTCGGCCCGCACTGGGGCACGCCGCGCGAGATCCGCTCCAGCCAGCCGGTGATGGCGATCCGCGAGTCCTCGCCGACCGTCGCCCCCGACTTCCGGGTACGCCCGGTGCGTCCGGCCGAGCTCGACGTGCTGATGCCCGCCTGCGTCGCCATGTTCACCGAGGAGGTCGGCGTCTCGCCGGTGGCCGGCCCAGACGGCGGGCACGGCTATCGGCAGCGGGTGGCCGAGCTGATCGGCGGCGGCCGGGCCTTCGCCTGGATCGAGGGCCAGGACGTGGTGTTCAAGGCCGAGATCGGCGCCGTGACCCGGGAGACCTGCCAGATCCAGGGCGTCTGGGTCAATCCGCGCTACCGCGGCCAGCGGGTCTCCGAGGGCGGCATGTCGGCCGTCGTCGAGTACGCGCTGCGCGACTTCTCGCCGCTGGTCACCCTGTACGTCAACGATTTCAACGGCCCGGCCAGGGCCGCGTACCACCGGGTCGGGTTCCGCGAGGTCTCCGAGTTCGCGTCCATTCTTTTCTGAGCCCCCCTTTCACCGAACTCGTTCGGTACCCGCGGCGAAGACGGATATCCTCGACCTCACGCGCGCAACAGCGTTCAGTACCCGATTCGAGGAGTCCCGCAGTGATCTCGCGCATGTCGTCGCTGTTCCTTCGCACCCTTCGCGACGACCCGGCGGACGCAGAGGTGCCGAGCCACAAGCTTCTGGTGCGCGCCGGCTACGTCCGCCGCGTCGCCCCCGGCATCTACTCCTGGCTGCCGCTGGGCAAGATCGTGCTCGATAACATCGCGCGCGTGGTCAAGGAGGAGATGGACGGGATCGGCGCCCAGGAGGTGCAGTTCCCGGCCCTGCTGCCGCGCGAGTTCTACGAGACCACCGGCCGGTGGACCGAATACGGCGACAACCTCTTCCGGCTCCAGGATCGCAAGGGCGGGGACTACCTGCTCGGTCCGACGCACGAGGAGATGTTCACCCTCATGGTCAAGGGCGAGTACTCGTCCTACAAGGACCTGCCGGTGATCCTCTACCAGATCCAGAACAAGTACCGGGACGAGGCGCGTCCGCGGGCCGGCATTCTGCGTGGCCGCGAGTTCCTGATGAAGGACTCGTATTCCTTCGACCTGGACGACGAGGGCCTCAAGCGCTCCTACGAGCTGCACCGCGAGGCCTATATCAGGATCTTCACGCGGCTCGGGATGGAGTACCGGATCGTCTCGGCGATGTCCGGCGCGATGGGCGGCTCGGCCTCCGAGGAGTTTCTGGCCCCGGCGCCGACCGGCGAGGACACCTTCGTCCAGTGCTCGAACTGCGACTACGCGGCGAACACCGAGGCCGTCGAGGGCCGTCCGGGCGCCGAGATCGACGCCGCGGGCACCCCGGCCGTGCGGGTCTTCGACACCCCGGACACCGCGACGATCGACAGCCTGGTCGAGGTCTTCCGTGGGATTGAGGGCTTTGAGGATGTCACCGCGGCGAACACACTGAAGAACATCGTGGTCAAGCTGAGGTACCCGGGCAAGAAGGACCCGGAGGTCTTGATCGTCGGCGTGCCCGGTGACCGCGACGTGGACATGAAGCGGCTCGAGGCGGCCGTGAGCCCGGCCGAGATCGAGATGTTCGAGGCCGAGGACTTCGCGAAGCACCCGGCGCTCGTCCGCGGCTACATCGGCCCGCAGGGGCTCGCGGAAGCCGGATACACGTACAAGGTGGACCCGCTGGTCGTTCCAGGCTCGTCCTGGATCACCGGCGCCAACGAGGCGGGCAAGCACGCCGCCCACGTCACCCTGGGCCGCGACTTCACCCCGGAGGACACGATCGGAGCGGCCGAGGTGCGCTCCGGGGACGCCTGCCCGCGCTGCGGTGGCGCGCTGTCCATCGACCGGGGCATCGAGATCGGCCACATCTTCCAGCTCGGCCGCAAGTACGCCGACGCCTTCCAGCTCGACGTGCTCGGCCCGGACGGCAAGCCGGTGCGGGTGACGATGGGCTCCTACGGCGTGGGCGTCTCCCGCGCGGTGGCCGCCATCGCCGAGCAGCGGCACGACGAGCGGGGCCTGGTCTGGTCGCGCGAGATCGCCCCGGCCGACGTGCACCTCGTGGCCACCGGCAAGGACGACGCGGTCTTCGAGGCCGCCGAGCGGCTGGCCGCCGAGCTGCACGAGGCCGGCGTGCGGGTGCTGTTCGACGACCGCCGCCGGGTCGCGCCGGGCGTGAAGTTCAAGGACGCCGAGCTCATCGGCGTGCCGACGATCGCGGTGGTCGGCAAGGGCCTGGCCGACGGAGTCATCGAGGTGCAGGACCGGGTGAGCGGCGAGAAGCGGAATGTGCCGCTGGCGGAGGCTGCATCGGTCCTGGCGGGGTGACCAGGTCAGAGGAGTCATCGAGCAGTATCAACTAGGACCGGGGACCGGGCGAGCGGCGAGAAGCGGAATGTGCCGCTGGCGGAGGCCGTCGCCGCGCTCACGGTCTGAGCGGCTCGGCGAGGCTTTCGAGCGGGCCGCGAGCGACTACGCTGTAGGGTGACGGGCCGCGTGGTCCGGTGGGCGCTCCGTGCGTCCGGACCACTATCCCTGCCTTTTTCGCGGCAGGGGACGAGACCAAGCACAGCCGAGGAGCCTGCCCGATGAGCCCCGCCGCCCGCGCCAAACTCGACGGGGCCAAGCTCCGCGAACAGCTGGAGCCGGTCGTGGCCGGGCTCGGCTACGACCTCGAGGAGGTCGCCGCGCAGCGCGCCGGTTCCAGGCAGCTGCTGCGCGTGGTGGTGGACGGCGACGGCGGGGTCACGCTGGACGACATCGCCGAGGTGAGCCAGGCCGTCTCCGCGTTCCTCGACGCGACCAACGTCATGGGCGAGTCGGCTTACGACCTCGAAGTCACCTCGCCGGGCGTGAGCCGCCCGCTGACGCTGCCGCGGCACTGGCGGCGGTCGGTAGGCCGGCTCGTGGTCGTCTCGCTGGCCTCCGGCGGCGAGTTGACCGGACGGGTGATCGCGGCCGACGACGAGGGCGTCACCTTCGAGTTGCCCGGCAAGAAGCCGGGCACCACGGGTGGCGAGCGCCGGCTGGCGCATGCGGAGCTGGGACGCGGCAAGGTCCAGGTCGAGTTCAACCGCCCGGGGGCGAAGGACGAGGACCTGGACGACGGGGATGACCTCTTGGACGAGGTCGACGAAGACGACGACGAGGACGAGCAGAGCTGAGGGACCGATGGACATCGATATGAGGATGCTGCGCGATTTGGCGCAGGATCGGGAGATCTCGCTCGACCTGTTGAACAGCGCCATCGAGCAGGCGCTGCTGCACGCGTACGAGCACACCGAGGGCGCCCGCCCGGGCGCCCGGGTGGAGCTGGACCGCAAGAGCGGGCACGTGACCGTGTTCGTCAAGGAGACCGACGAGGCCGGCGCCCCGGTCGGGCTCGAGTTCGACGACACCCCGACCGGCTTCGGCCGGATCGCCGCGGCCACCGCCCGCCAGGTGATCGCGCAGAAGCTGCGCGAGGCCTCGGACGAGGCGGTGTTCAAGGACTTCGCGGCGCGCGAGGGCGACCTCGTCTCCGGCCGGGTGCAGCAGAGTGACGACCCGCGGCACGTGCTGATCGAGATCGACTCGGGCAAGCAGGAGCGCTTCGAGGCGATGCTGCCGACCCCGGAGCAGGTGCCGGGCGAGCAGTACGTGCACGGGCTGCGGATCAAGTGCCTGGTCGTCCAGGTGCGGCGGACGCCGCGGGGCCCGGCCGTGATCCTGTCCCGCAGCCACCCGAACCTGGTGCGCAAGCTCTTCGCGCTCGAGGTGCCCGAGGTCGCCGACGGCACCGTCGAGATCGCGGCGCTGGCCCGTGAGGCCGGGCACCGGACGAAGATGGCGGTGCGCTCCCGCAAGCCGGGGGTCAACGCGAAGGGCGCGTGCATCGGCCCGGTCGGAGCCCGCGTCCGGAACGTGATGACCGAGCTGCACGGCGAGAAGATCGACATCGTGGACTGGTCCGAGGACCCGGCGAAGCTGGTCGCCTCCGCGCTGTCCCCGGCGAAGGTGTCCAAGGTGAAGATCCTGGACCTGGAGACCCGGTCCGCGCAGGTCATCGTGCCGGACTACCAGCTGTCCCTGGCCATCGGCAAGGAGGGGCAGAACGCCCGGCTCGCCGCGCGGCTCACGGGGTGGCGGATCGACATTCGATCTGATGTAGCCGAGGAAGAGCCCGAGGGCAAGTAGTCGGCCGACCTGAGCCGCCGTCAGGTGGCTCGGGAACGCCGGGAATAAGCGTGCGCGGGCGTACGTTGCGCCTTGCGCTGTGATCCCGTCGATCTTCCCGCGGTCCGAAGCTGTGGGAGTTTGGCGGTAGCATAGATTGTGACTGGCCTGTTGGTACCCCCCGAAGCCCGCGGTGTCCCCGTACGCATGTGCGTCGGATGCCGGGAGCGGGGTGCCCAGGACCTGTTGCTCCGAGTCGTCGCGGTGACGACCGAGCCGGGCGCCCCGGGCGTCCGGCCCGATCCGCGGCGGCAACTGCCGGGACGCGGCGCCTATGTGCATCCGCGGCCCGAATGCCTCGTCCTCGCCGAGAGGAAGCGGGCCTTCCCGCGGGCGCTACGCCTGCCGGGTCCGCTGGACCTCGCGCCGCTGCACGCCGCCCTCGGTGTGCACTGCGGCGAAGCGGGCTGAGGCAGGCTGACGGAGTGGGCGGGTCGTGGGCACGAGCGGGGTCCGGCAGGAACGGCGATATCAGGCGGAAGCAGGTAGAGAAACATCATGAGCACGCGATGAGCACACAGCGATGAGCACGCCCATGAAGTGACAGCGACGGTCACGCGGACT